>Ga0256842_1000048_pt1 | contig 88847 bp, 77 predicted proteins | sample 4559240metaG_FD_185973 | JGI IMG/M metagenome (GOLD analysis project Ga0256842, IMG submission 185973) | Hydrothermal vent microbial communities from Guaymas Basin, Mexico - 4559-240 | ecosystem: Environmental > Aquatic > Marine > Hydrothermal vents | place: Mexico: Guaymas Basin | collected... | reverse complement strand
TCACTGCTGGAGAATGCGGGAGCCTTTCGTAGCGACAATGTGGGCGTCTATGGCAAAGAGGGTGTATCACATGTGGCACCGCCGCCCTATCGTGTCCCTGAGTTGATGGCACAGTTGTTTGGCTGGCTCAAGCGTACCGACGAACATCCGCTGGTGAGCAGCTCGGTTTTTCACTACGAATTTGAGTTTATCCACCCTTTTAGCGACGGCAACGGTCGTATCGGACGGTTGTGGCAGAGTGTCGTTTTGGGAACGTATCGCCCCATCTTCTACTATATTCCCATCGAGAGTGTCATCAAAGAGCGTCAGCAAGCCTATTACGACGCCTTGCAAGAGGCGGGAAGCGTAGGAGAGAGTACCCCTTTTGTCGAGTTTATGCTAGAAAGTATCCATCAGAGTGTGCAGGCATTTTTGGACGATTACACCGAAAGTGACCCAAAAAGTAGCCTAAAAAGTGACCAGAAAATTCTCGAACTCATCGAGCAGGATAACCATATCACCATCAAAGAGCTTGCATTGCGGCTGAAAATGAGCGAATCGGGCATCAAAAAAGCGCTGAAAAAACTCAAAGCATCAGGTACGCTTAGAAGAGTCGGTGGAGCCAAAGGCGGGCATTGGGAGGTAAGCGATGGCGAGATTTAACGAAAAACTGGTACTCAATCGATGGATGCTCTCACATTTCGATGCGCAAAGTATCGAAGATTTCGACTATCTCAAGGACAAACGCCTCGAAGAGATAGACGAAAACGGACAGAGCCGCTTCTATCAGACACTCGGCGCCAGACTCTTTGATAACCCCAGGCTTCCCAAAGCCAAACTCGAAGAGTACGATGCCAACATCGTCCGCCACACCGAAGCACTAAAGCGCGACATCCGCTGGAAATATTTCCAGTACCTGAGCCTGCTTTTTGTCGAAATCTACCTCGACCGATTTTTCAACGACAAAGAGCGGCTGCTGGCTGAACTCAACACTTTCCTGGATGAATTCAACGAAACACTGCCTCCAAAAGAGAGAATCGAGCCTTTCAAAGAGAAAGATCTCAACAAACTCGCCTTCTGGAGCGCTACGGGCAGCGGAAAAACGCTTCTGATGCACATCAACTTCCTGCAGTTTCAGCATTACGCCAAAGGTAAGATAAAGATCAACAAGACACTCTTGTTGACACCGAATGAAGGGTTGTCGGCACAACATGAACAGGAATTTAAAAGGTCCAATATATATGCTGAAACATTCAAAAAGGAAGCACAAAGTAGCCCTGTACTTGGCGGAGTGGAGATTATCGAGATTACCAAACTGGCCGATGAAGAGGGAGATAAAACCGTCGCCGTGGAGAGCTTTGAAGACAACAACCTGGTATTCATCGACGAAGGGCATCGAGGCAGCAGCGGCGATAAGTGGAAAAACAATCGCGATAAGCTGAGTGTCAATGGCTTTGCATTCGAATACAGCGCAACTTTCGGTCAGGCCATCAATGCCGCTGCAACAAAAGATAGAAAAAAGCTGACACAAGAGTATGCCAAGGCGATACTTTTCGACTACTCTTACAAATATTTTTACAACGACGGCTACGGCAAAGACTATGCCATTTTTAATATCGACGGCGAAGAGGAGGAGACGCGGTTTGACTATCTGGTGGCGGGAGTGCTCAGCTTCTATCAGCAAGCCAGGATATACGCCGACAAACCTGCTTTGATGAAAACCTACAACATCGAAAAACCGCTCATGGTCTTTGTAGGAAGCAGTGTCAACGCCGTACGGACGGAAAACAGACGCAAGGTTTCCGATGTCATCGATATTCTCCTTTTCTTTGACCGTTTTATCGCCAATGAAGGCAATCGGAGCCTTCAGGCCATCGAACGGATACTCTCGGGCGAAAGCGGTATGGTCAACAAAAAAAACGAAGATATCTTTATCAACCGATTTGCCTATCTCTCCTCCTTGGAGTGGGATGCCAAACGCATCTTCGACGATCTACGCACTCTACTTTTTGGAAACAGTCACGGAACCTTGCATCTGGACAATCTCAAAGGGGTAGGTGGAGAGATCGGCCTTCGACTGGGTGAAGGAGAGTACTTCGGTGTCATCAATGTAGGAGATACGAACGATCTGGAAAAGCTGTGTATCGAAAACGGTCTGGATATTGCCAAAAAGGAGTTTTCCGACTCCCTTTTTGCAAACATCAACCAAAAAGAGTCTCCCATCAACCTGCTTATCGGCGCAAAGAAGTTTACCGAAGGATGGAGCAGCTGGCGGGTCAGTACGATGGGATTGATGAATGTAGGCAAAAAGGAGGGCTCACAGATCATCCAGCTCTTCGGACGGGGTGTCAGGCTCAAAGGAAAAGATTTTTCACTCAAACGAAGCCGTGCCTATGACCAGGGCATCGAAGCGCGACTTCAGTCCGTGGAAACATTGGGGATTTTCGGCATCAAAGCCGACTACATGCGCCAGTTCAAAGCCTATCTGGAAGAAGAGGGAGTGCCGACAGGCGAGAGAGTGGAATTTATCCTGCCCGTTATCAGGGATACGCGCTACAAAAAGCATCGACTCAAAGTTTTACGTCTAAAAAAAGAAAAAAGCTTTAAAAAAGAGATTTTTCTCTCTTTGAACTATAAAAACGAAAAACGCATTTTCAAAAAGGTGGTGCTCAATCTCTACAAGCAAGTAGAGCAGATGGAAAGGAGCAATGTCAAAGCTCAGAAGATTCACTTCGAAGAGGCCAAACTCACAGATGAGCATATCGCCTTTCTCAACACAGATCGTATCTTTTTCGAGATAGAACGTTATAAAAGTGAGCGCAACTGGAGCAACCTGAGCATCTCAAAAGAGGCGATAGAGAGCCTGCTTCGTCATCATGACTGGTATGCCCTGCAAATACCGAGCGCTCAACTGGAAATAAACAGTTTCGACGATATAAACCGCATCAAAGAGATCGTCATCGCACTGCTCAAACTCTACACTAAAGCGTTTTATGAGCATGAAAAGGCCGAGTGGGAGAGTCGGTTTATGGAGTATGCGGAGTTGGACGAGAATGATGCCAACTTCATTGACTCCTATTGCGTCAGTGTCGATGACAAAGAGACTGATATCATCCAGAAGCTTCGTACACTCGAGCAGCTTTTGATTAAAAAAGATTTGAATGAAGCAAAGTTCAAAAATATCGCACGAAGCGACTTTCGGGCTATCGTATTCGATAAACATCTTTATAATCCGCTTCTGTATAAAGATAGAGGCTTACTTACTCTCAGCATCACTCCCGTCGAGTTGAATGACGGTGAAGCCACATTTGTTGAGGATTTGAAGCGATTCGTTCTTGCAGAACCCGACTACCTGAAGAATACCCAACTCTTTTTGTTACGCAATCGAAGCAAAATCGGCGTAGGCTTCTTTGAAGCGGGCAACTTCTATCCCGATTTCATCATGTGGCTTATTCGTGACAGTAAACAATACATTGTCTTTATAGATCCCAAAGGGCTTCGCAATGTCGATGTACTGGGTGGTGGTAAAGTCAACTTTTTCAAAGAGATAAAAGAACTGGAGAAGAAACTGGGAGAAGAAGATACCATTCTGGAGTCTTTTATCGTTTCGACCACTTCGTTCAACGCTTTGAGTGATATTCAGAGTGCGTTGAGCAAAGAAGATCTGGAAAAGAAGCATGTCCTATTCCAAAAAGACGATAAGGAGATATACGTTAAAAAAATATTTAAAACTATCTTCGACAATTGAAAAGCCATGGGTAATCCCCCAAAACCCCACCCTTCCCAAAAGTAGAGAAAAAAGCAGAAAAAAAAGGGCTTGAATTTTGCGAAATTGGAAGGGTTTTCGAAAGGAGTCGAGACCAGAAAGAATTGCCGAGGGAGCGAAACGAAAAGATCGTGTAGAATGCCCCTGGGCTTTCAATGTATGTATCACCGTAAATTCCTCCTGGCTTATCATGACTGTGCTCCTAATCTTTCTTTCTGGAATCACAGTCTATCCAGTGGCGCACTTTTACTCTGCGCAGGTGGTGTATTTTAGCATTGCGCGGGACACCATCTGAGACAATGCACAAATGAAGGCCTTCCGTAAACGGCTCAGGCAAAATGGCAAGCATGGCGCCGCCGTACAGATTGCAGTGATGAGAAAATCGATACTGTTGGCCTTTTCGCTGTACAGAAATGATGAACGTTGCGATCCTCATACGTATCCAAGACACTAGGGCAAACCTAGGGCAAACAAAAGAAAAAAATGGTACAAAGCTTATGTATCAATACAAAATAGAACTTTTTAGAGAAATTTTGATTGTTTAGGAGATTTCAAGGTGGTGACTGACCTTTTTTGACTAGTGGGTATATGCGGATTTGCTCCTCTCTCCCGATTCATTACTCAGGAGAGATTGGAGCCTGTTTGACTACTGATTGTCAGATCATGTCGTTATTACTTCAAATCGATACAAGAAAGAGATACGGCATTTTACCGCACCAGGAAATAGGCTTTAATGGATCGCAATGATCGCCTTGTCATCACCATTGGATGCACTGCCATCCTTACTATAGACGAATTTTATTTCATCGCCGGTTTGGATATTTATTGATCCGTTTTGCGAACCACTAAATTGGCCAATAGAAGTTCCATTTGAAAAAATTTCCAAATAGTCGTAGTTGCTCTCACTGCTTACTGAATAATCTACAGTCGCGGGTGAATCCATATGCAGCACCAGTTCGCTGCTTGTGCTATTACCATGATTTAGTGATTCGAAAACCAATGGAGCTGTTTGATTCCAGTCGTCGATCGTTGCTATTGAAAAACTCAGCGCAGGAATGGTTTCCATATAGCTTGAATGGGCTTCGTAACCATATGCATTGAAACTGACATTGACTTCATAAGTTTGATCGGCATTTTGCAATGGGGGAAGTGGATCGGTAGGATCAAATACAATTTCAATACCGGCATATCCGTAATTTCGTTTTTGGTCATTTGGAAGTGCATCAAATTCCCCTTTGACGACATCAACCAAGCTCTGGTAATCGATATGATTGTAAACAACTTTTACAGTCTCACCATTTTGCGGTTCGAAGCCAGATAGGAATACGATAGAGTTTTCATTTGGATCATATTCCCAATGTTCTGCCAATAGATCGTTGACATATACGGTGATAGAGGATGCAATAGCTGGATACTGTAATTGGATATCGGATGTGGCCGCAGCGGCATGACGAATCGCTGCATCCATAATGCGATTGTATCCTGTTTCATAATTACGAAGATTAGCGATTTCGCCCTGCGTGGCAATAGCCATTCGATAAGCCAAGTCGTCGCTTCGGAGATCCCCCTCTTCATAACTATGGTCTTCGGGGATGACTGCATTGAGACGTATTCCTTCCTGAACAAAATAGGAGTTATCGAGATTACCATCATTTAGACCAATTTCATTCAATTGCGAATGACATTCTTCGTCTGAAACATAGACAATGTCGAGTGTAGCATTCTCTCTTGTTACGATGCTGCCGTTTATTAGGTGCTCATAAACTCTTTTCAAGCCCACTTCGTCAGCTCCATTTGTTCCTAATGAATCGAGTTGTTGTACCAGTTTTGTGAGATTGTTTTCAGCAAAATCAGAGACTGAAGCACTGTAATCTCTTCCCTCTTCCGTACCGATAACTGTCGCCTTCCAATCGATTCCATATTTGTGGACAGAAGCCTGAAATGTTTGCTGTATGGCATCAATAGCTGCCTCTTGCTCTTCGCTCATGCTTCCAGAATCATCTACAACGAAGATGAAATCACCTAAAGGTGACTTGTTCATATAGGTAAAACTCTCAGTCTCTGTAGCAAGAGTTTCATTTGCTGTAACCACAGAGTCTTTGTTGACAATGTTATTGATTTCGGTATCGTCATTCAACGTTTTGTCTGTAATTGCAACAATGACATAACTGTTGAGTGCGGTACTGTATTCAATGTAAAAATCTACATAAACGTTGGCAACGTCACTATATTGGCTAAAATCGATTGGATCGAGAATCTCGTAATTGATTCCGGAAAGCATCGCTTGGAGAAGTTGATAGAGATTGTCATTATAATTTTGTATCTCATAGCGAGCAACCAAAGATCCATCTTTGCCGACCCGGAGACTCACACCCGTAAAGTCAGATTTGAAGGTACTCTGGTCTATTAAATACGTAAGAAGATCTTGGGCTGACTCAACGTTCTGAAGAGTTGATGCATCGAGGGCAAAAGCAGCGCCAGCAAATTTACTTCGATTGTGCTCATTTTCGAAAATTCCACCATTGGTAATCCGATAAGGGTTGTCGAAATTTTCGTTTAACAGGGCAATGGATCCGTCGGGAAGATCCACTTTTATATTGTTGGATGGCACAAATTCCATAAATGAATAGATTTCGGTGGAATTGCCTTTGCCGAGCGTGACGGTAACTTCATAGTTTTGGTCAACACCGATCGGTGTACGCATTGGCTCACTGAAGCTTATCTGGATGGGATCGCCCGTATTCCACTGGGGAGTATAGTTGAAAGCTCTGGGGTCGCCCGCCTGGGCAATCAGTTGTTTGGCATTGGCGACTTCGGCGGCATCACGGAGAGCCTGGCTGAAAGGAACTGTTTCTGTGTAGGTATAGGTTTCGCTTGCACCGCCTTTGGTGAACGTGACGGCAACCTGATAACTTTGGTTTTCCACAGAAGGTGCCCGTTTGGATTCACTGAAGCTTATCTGGATGGGATCGCCCGTATTCCACTGGGGAGTATAGTTGAAAGCTCTGGGGTCGCCCGCCTGGGCAATCAGGTTCAACGCCTCCTGCACATCTCTCGCATTCAGTGTCGCAATGCTGGGACGATAAATGGAAACAACCAAAGGCTCACTTTCCTGATTCATATCGTCGACCAATAATATTTCGAATGTGTTATTATCGTCTATATTGATAGTGGGAAGCTGCAGTATGGCCGTATTGTTTTCATCTATGGAGAGACCCGTGTCATTTCCATCAAGGCGAATGTGCGCATGTGCTTCCCCATAGAGGGTTATAGGTGTAGTATCCGTATATACTTCTGTTAAATTTTCCTGTATAACCGGTGGTGCAGGCGGAACGGTATCGATATCGAGGCCCAAATCTCGTCTCAGGGTGTCCTCATAATGAGCCACTGCATGATTTTTTGGTGTCAACGAAATTCCTGCCGCTTCTATATCGTTTATTTTGGTTGTATTGCTATCTAAATCGACAAAATTTCCCTGAAGATTTTGCAGTGCCGACTCTTTTGCGGGGTCAACTACAATCCCATTGTAGGGATTATGATCTTTGTCGAGAGATTGCACAAGCTGCAACAACGCTTTGAGCCTTGGATCTTCTGTAGCATCCCGTGGCAATCCAAGCAATTCCGCTATATAAATTTTACCATCTTCATGAATGTCGCTCACCATTATGGAACCGATCTTCATTCCACCTATCTTGAAATCCACCTTTGCGCATTGCCCATCATAGAAGAATCTTCCTTCTTGGGTTGTAACATTAGTCTCATTTGAGCAAACATATGTTATACCTGCCACAGTGGTATCTTTTAAAACCGCACTCCCTTTTGGATAGATTGGTCCGGTTTGAGAGTCGCCTCCACTACCACATCCAGCGAGAATAATACCGGCCACAATAGTTGAAAGAGCCGGTAAAAAGCGCTTTGCCAATAAAATCGACATCGATTATCTCCTTGTTGAAAATTGATTTAATTTTGATTATATAGATTTTATTTTGGAATGCCATGCAAAGAAAGTGTTTTTTAAAAAATATCGATAATATGTTGCAATATGTAACAAAATGTTAACTATGGGGAATAAAAGCATCCCGGCGAAATCGATGGCACTTTTAAAAACACCCTTTTGCTCCGAGAATCATTCGAGTCTGCAAAGAGAATTTACGGCGCCCATAAAAGAATGCCGACCTGATTGGGACGAGGATAGTGGTCTTTGTTGTAGCCGGGCACCAGCTCAACGGGCTCACTTAGATCCGCATCGGCCAATGCACCTTTCGTTGAAAAAAGAGTGATTATCACTGTTTTTTGGTACAATATTTGACATTCCAAATAAATAGATCGAGCATGATACCCATGGAAATGAAAAAAGATACTTTCGATAAAGTTATAGCGATCCTGCATTCCAGATACCCGGAATGGGACGCTCCCGCCAAAAAGAGCACTTACGACTATGACCGCACCCCTTTTACCATTACGATTTCTGTGATACTCAGCTTTCGCACCAAAGATGAAGTTACCCAAGAGGCAGGCAAAAGGCTGTTCGCGTTGGCCGATACTCCGGAAAAGATGCTGACACTTTCAAAAGAGAGTATCGAAAAAACCATCTATCCGGTAGGCTTCTACCGCAAAAAAGCGCAATCTGTCCTGGAGATCTCCAGGTATCTAATAGACCGCTTCGACGGCAAAGTCCCAAACAGCGAAAAAGAGCTGCTGAAAATCAAAGGCATAGGCCCCAAGGCTGCGGCTATCATTCTCGAACGAGCCTTCGGACGAAATATCGTCGCCGTTGACACGCATGTACACCGGATTCTCAATCTCTGGGGGTTTTTAAACACCGATACTCCACAGTCCAGCTACGAAATACTCAAAGCATTGCTCGACGACAAAGAAAAAAGAGGGCTGAACCGCCTGCTGGTCGCCTTTGGGCAGACGATTTGCCGACCACAAAGACCTCGATGTGAAGTTTGCCCCGTGCAGGCCTTATGCCCAAATCCAAGCATTTAGAGTCATCCTTAATATATTTTACAAAATGACGATAATTATAGTAAGATCGTTTAAACCGAAGGAGTCGCTATGATAAGCACAAATGTAGCGAGCATGCAATCGCACACAGCATGGATGAGCCAAAACGCTCATAATATAGCCAATGTAAACACGGAGGGTTTCCATGCAGACAATACGGTGATGGACAACGGCCCCAAGGCCATTATCGAATCTACAGACAAGCCGGTCGACCTCGCCAAAGAGTTGCCGGAGCAGACAGTAATTAGCGATGGTTTTGCAACACAAGTTTCGGCCATACGCACACAAAACGAGATGATCGGGACACTATTGGACCTGAAAGGATAATCATGAACAGCATCAATACAGGCAACGGGGATCTACTTGCCAAAATTCAAATAGATACGATGAAAAAGGCGATGGATGTGCAATCGAGAGATGTTTTATCCGTACTTCAAAGTGCGACCACACAGCAGCAGCCGACAAAATCGGTCTCGCAACACTCTGTATCCCAGATAACCAAAATGGGGCAGAATATCGATATCAAAGCCTAAAAGGCTCCCTTGAAGAGCCTTTCACTCCATCTCTAGGCGCATCAGCAGCATATCTTCACCGTCGAGTATCTTGACAAGATTGCCTTGACATTCAGGGCAGGCATAGTCGTGCTTTTTTAGTGTAAACTCCTTTTTACACTCGCTGCAGTAAACCACTACTGGCTGGATATTCATCACAAAATCGGCCTCTTCGCAAATGGTCTTCTCTTTGAAAGTATTGAAAGCTGTCTCCAGCAGATGCGGTTCCACTCCACTGAGCACCCCTATCTTTACCTCGATTTTTGTGATCTTTTCGGCATTATTATCTCTAGCGTGGCGTTCGCACTGATCGAGCAGCGCTTGGACAATGGAGTATTCGTGCATGTTCAACCTTTATATCGATGTCTTGCAATGCGTTCGGGTGCATTACTGGGGCAGACTTTATATACGAAATCGCGCCGTAATTGGTGAAAATCGCTATTTTTATCCCAAAATTCGGAATGCATCCGTTTGAGCTCCTCCTCCTTACGCCGCTCGATCGATTCGGCATCGGTCTCCAGGCGATCGCGTTTTTCATCCAAGAGATCGTAGTATCGGTCTTCGTTTGCGATCAGGGCCTCACACCAGTGGTGCAGCGCTTCGAAATAACCCTCCGACGGTAATACCACATCGATCATACCGATCTTTGCGGCATATTTGGCGCTAATAGGTAAACATGCTTCGGTCAACCTTTTCGCTCTCTTTTCGCCGACACGCTTGGGCAGAGTATAAGTGTGGTATTCACTGCCACTTAGTCCCAGGGTCTTGTAATGAGGATTAAGCACGACCCCTTCCCTGGCAACGACAAAATCGCAGGCCAACCCCAAAAAGACGCCGCCCGCCCCCGCATTGCCCCCGAAGCTCGCCACCGTCAAGATATCATCACTGAACAAAATTGTCCGAATCAGGCCGTTCATGGCATTAATGTTGCTCCAGCCATCTTCACCTTGTTTTTGACTCTCTTCGAGGATCGTCAAATGGATACCGTTTCCAAAAAAATTCTCACCTCCAAGCAGCACCAATACATCCACCTTCTCCTGCAGTGTCTCCACGGCATATTGAAGACGCACACACTGTTCGGCGCTCATGGCCCCATTGTAAAAGTCAAAGCCAATATATCCGATACGCCCTTGCTGCACATATGTAATCTCTTTGAAGGTCTTCAGCTTTGGATCGACATATAGTGGGATGCGTCGCTCTTTTACACCCTTGAGACGCTCTTTGAGTACATAGGTAGCCGGGAGCTTGAAGCGATCAGGCTCACGCAGATGAGTAATCCAGACTGCTCCGTTGCTGGTACCAAGACAGATCGCCCCGTTACGCTTAGCCAAAATTTTTTTGGGCGCACCTTTGATCTGTGCCTCCTCATGGGCACCGTAAAGATAACAGTGAACCCCTAAAATGTCATCCATGATACCCGGATAATTATCGCCACTTCGGATTTTTTTGACAATCGTCTCGGTATCGTCTCTTTCCCAGTCGATACACCGATCAGGTTGAATGACCAGCGGATGCATCGGGGCGAGCACCGTTTGGGGCGCGGGATAAAAGCAAGGATCCCCAAAGTGCTCGATCGCCTCTTGAATCAGCACTAAAGCCATATCGGTTACTTCTTTACGATAAAGCGACGCTTTGGATGCGGGGCGCATTCCAAAGGTGCCACTAGCCCAAATATCTCCGCCATCCATTACATCGTTTGCCTGTAAAAGAGTAACGCCCCACTCATTTTTCTCTTTCAGTATAGCCCAGTCCAAAGAGTTGGGCCCCCGATCCCCTGAGGGACCCGGATGGACAATCAGGGTAGGTATCCTTCGCCATATGCTTTTGGGAATTTTCCTAGTCAGATATGGGCAAAGAATGAGGTCTGGCCGCCAAGCCATCACTGCATCCTCCATCAGCGCATCACTTCGAGCATACTCCACGCTCACCTCATGTCCCTCGTCCTCCAAGGCACAAAAGACTCTCTGTGCCATAGAGTTAAAAACAGTGACGAGAAGCAAAATTCGCATCGATCAAAGCACCATCAATATACCATGGGAAGATCGACAATCTTCACATCTGCATCTTTTCGCTTCAACCCGACACTTCATTAGCAAATCCTCGGCAACAGTTCGCCTGTAGGCAACTCCATGAATCGCTTGGTTCCCCACTCGCTACGCAGCACTACCCGCTTGGGATATCTATCCGTCACCTCACCTATAACGGCGGCCATCTCGTTACCGGGAAAACTGCGCAAGACCTCCAGTGTCCTTTCGGCATTTTCCGGCCGCACCGCCAACACAAACGTTCCTTCGTTGGCCAATGCCGTAGCTTCGAAGCCCAGCAATTCGCATATGCCAGATACCGCTTCGCAAATCGGCAGACTTCCCTCGTCTATCTCTATGCAGACATCACTAGCCTCGACCCATTCGTTGAGCACCGCCGCCAAGCCTCCTCGAGTGGCATCGCGCATGGCATTTGGAATCACGCCATTTGCAATCACTTTCTCAACCATTGGCCACAAAGAGGCACAGTCGCTCGCTATCTCGCTTTCGAGTTCTATCCCCTCGCGCCCGGCAAAGATCGCCGCCCCATGTCTCCCTATATCGCGACTGACGACGACAGCATCACCCATCTCAAGATTCCGGACACTGACACCCTCCACACTCAAGGCACCCAGCCCGGTGGTATTGATCATAATTCCGTCGATCGCCCCTTTTGGCAACACTTTGGTATCTCCGGATACCACTTTGGCGCCATTTATGGCCAATTCCTTCTTGATTGAACGGACGATCTTTTCGAGTTTGCGTGTCTCGAACCCCTCTTCCACCATCACTGCAAAAGTCAGATATTTCGGCTGCGCTCCCATCATAGCCAGATCATTGCATGTACCACAAACAGAGAGTTTGCCTATATCGCCTCCGCTAAAAAAGATGGGGCTAACCGTAAAACTGTCTGTGGTCATCGCCATCTTCTTCTCTGTTTGCAATACTGCCGCATCCTCTGCCCGCTCCAATATTTCATTTCCCAGATACCTGAAAAAGAGTCCGGAAATAAGCGCACGATTCTCCTCGCCTCCATTGCCTTGGGCAAGGGTGATAGTTCTGGTCATTACTATTCTTCCTTTTTTACAATCTGCCAATATGCACTTTTGCGCACTTTTTTGCACTTTTTATTTTCGAAATTCTGGATAACTCTCACATCAATCCACCATATTTATAGTAGGCAGCACATGCCCCCTCGCTACTAACCATGCAACTGCCCATAGGACTTGAAGGCTTACAGGCTGTACCAAAAACCTGGCATTCAGTGGGATCGGCCATACCCCGCAAAATATCACCGCAGATACAGAGCTTGTGGTCCTCGATCTCCTCTATGGGCAGCACATCGGCATAGACACGTTCGGCATCCATTTCGGCATATTCGTCTCGCAGCATCAATGCACTCCAAGGAATGTTTCCAAGGCCTCTCCACTTGAACAACTCACGTTTTTGAAAATATCTATCGATAAGCTGTTGGGCGTTGATATTTCCCTCCATTGTAACGCTACGTTTGTACTGGATCTGTAGATCGCAACGATCCTCGACAAACTGCTTCACCAACATCAATACCCCTTCCATTACGTCCACAGGCTCGAAACCACTGACAACTACAGATCGGTCATACTTTTTTGGAAACGGCTCATATATTTTCGCTCCGGCAATCACGCTCACATGTGAGGGGCCGATAAAGGCGTCGATACGGTTGTTGTAACTATCGACATGCTTATCACGGCTGTCTATGAGCTCTTTCATAACTTCCGGAACCGTAACGTGATTAACATGAAAAAGCAGGTTTTTCACCCCTTGTTTTCTGGCCTGATCCAAAAGTGCGGCAGTCATTGGAGTGGTGGTTTCGAATCCTATAGCAAAGAAGATAACGGTTTTGTCGGGATTTTCCAGCGCTATTTTCAGCACGTCGAGAGGACTGTAGACAAACCGTACATCGGCCCCCTGGCTGCGAGCCTGTTGCAGGCTCCCCCTGGAACCTGGCACCTTGATCATATCCCCAAGGGTGGCCAAAATGACATTCTCTTGTTGGGACAGAATATAAGCGTGATCGATTCGCTCCTTGGGCATGATACATACAGGACATCCGGGTCCGTGAATGAAACGGATCGATTCGGGAAGCAACTGCTTGAGGCCATACTTCATGATCGTATGGGTATGGCCGCCGCACACCTCCATGATATTTAGAGGTCCGCTCAATCGCTTGGCTTCTTTTTCAATCAACGCCGCCAGCGCCTTGATAGTGGCCGGGTCGCGGAATTTATCGTAAAGATCTTTTAGTTCGAGTTTTACCATTTCAATCTCCCGCTTTCTTGTTTTCCAGCATCCATCACACTCTATCGCCCATCACATCGGTCACCATCCATAATGGTCTGTTTTCGCTCCTCTTCCTCCATCAATTCAAGAATCTCTCTATAGGTATCTATGCTATCTAAAGCATCTTCCTCGCTAATGACATTCATCGCGTAACCGATGTGAATGAGCACGTAGTCACCCTTTTTCACTTCATCGGCTATAAAATCGATGCCTACTTTGCGTTTAACTCCCATCGTATCAACGATAGCCGTTACCTCGTCGCGGTCTATATCGACCACTTTACTTGGAATAGACAGACACATCAGCGCATCTCCGTTTTGAATTTGATCCAACTAGCGACTCTATCGATCGCTTCTGGATCTTTTGTATTGACTTCCAGCACATCGACGCCGGGTTTGATTTTTCGTGCCGCCTTTTTGGCATGCTCTACACTGAAATCGAAATATGGAAGCAGATCGGTTTTGGTGATAAGCACCAGATCGGCCTGACGAAACATAACAGGGTACTTCTCTATCTTGTCCTCCCCTTCTGGCACACTTACGAGCACTACATTCAGATGTGCACCCACGTCATAACTGGCAGGGCACACCAGATTGCCCACATTTTCGATAAAACAGACGTCGATCTCTTCCAGCGGCATATCGTGCAACCCTTTATGCACCATAAAAGCGTCTAGATGACAGGCGCTGCCGGTCTGGATCTGATAGGCAGGGACTCCTTTTGCCTTGATGCGATCGGCATCTCTGTTGGTCTCCAGATCCCCTTCGACCACGCCGAATTTAAAAGAATCGTTGTCTGCTAGATACTCCAAAAGTGTCGTCTTGCCGCTTCCAGGACTACTCATCAGATTGATAGCCAACACCCCGTGATCGTCAAAATGCATCCTGTTGTGTGCCGCCTCATGATCATTCTTGTCCAAAATTTTGGATATAACCTCGATCGTCTTTTGATCGTTCAGTTGTGGGTTGTGGTACAGCGCCTCATGCGCCCCCTGATGTGAGTGACTATGCTCGTGATGGTGGTCAGTTACAGAACATCCGCAATCTTTGCACATGATTTATCCTTTTAAATTGAGAATCGAGATTTTTTGAGCTCTTCTTTTAATGATAGCCAGCAGCAATCCAATCGCTTCATCAATATTCTCTGTATGTCAGAAAATCGGTATCACAGGGCGCCTCTAAAAATATTTTTCCATTTCGTTTTCCTTGATTTCGTATCTTGTATTCAAATCAGCATTTGTGACCCTACTGCAAGACTCACCGTTCCAGCGGCAGCAAAGGCAAGACGAATATTCCGTCTGCTGGTAAGAAAGTTGTCGTTGATGAGAGCTAAGATATAGCCAAACCCCATGAAAACGATCATGACACCAGCAGTAAAAGCAAGCACCATCCACAAATTCACCTCGTTGTTGGCGATGGCACTGAGTGTCACCAGCATCCCACGCACACCACCGGCGCCCATCAATGCACCGATCGTAAGCGCCGAGACTGTCCGTTTTTCAAAATCGGTATCGTCATGATCGTGCAATTTGCCGAACCAGATATGGATATGCTCTTTTCCTTCGTGAATGTGACGACCGATATTGATTCGATCCGTAACAGCCATGAAAAGCAAGTAAGTGCCAATGGAAAAAATAACGGTGGAGGATATGATGTCGCCGTAAGCAAGAATCTGATGTGAGAGCTGTGCCAATTGCAGCAGCTTGGCAAAAGCAAAAAGCGATATGCCGTGGCCAACGGCAAAGGCGAAGGTAATCAGCAGAGTCTTTCTGCGTCCCTTGCCTATTGAAAAGTCGGCGATCGCCGTCAAATGATCGGGCCCGAAAGCATGCAATACGCCATACCAGAATATCAACAATAGACTCATCTCCATCCACGTATCCTTTGGTGAATAAGCATTCAGTGTAATTAGAATTATACAATTTTAATGTGAAAGTAGTATAAAATACAATTTATCTTCTATATTTTAGGGACCGGAGAATTGATGGAAAAGTGTATCTATTGCGGGGGTAGGCTCTATCGACTAAGTGACGGAATTGGTAAATGTGCCATATGCCGAAAAAAACAAAGCCCTGCAAGAATTGCCAGACAAAAGAGACTTATTGCAGCTTTTTGTCATGAGATCAGTGCGAAAAAAGCATCCAAACATACAGGAGTCACTTACGTTACAGCCAAGAAATTTTATGATCGCCTCCGGCATCTGCTGCTTCCTTATCTGGAGGAGTGTTATGCCAAAAACAATGACAAGATTCTCGAATACGACGAATATATCTATCTCGACCACATCAAACGCCGCGATAAGCGCCACATATTCGATGCTCACGATTTTCTAACATTCGACTACGGTGGTAAAGTCTATAATATCCTCATGCCATCCTTAAATCGTTACAAAAAAGGATTTCTTGACGATGGTTTGGAGACACTGTATTACGATGAGTTTTCAAAGTTTTTGAAGATTCACCGTATCGCGATGCTTCGCAGTTTCGACAACACGATCGTCTCTTTTTGGGAATATTTCGATCACTTTATGAAAAAGTACAAAGGTGTTCGTTCCGAAAACTTTATCTACTACCTCAAAGAAGCCGAGTTCAAATTCAACCATCCGATATCAGAAAGAGAAAACATCCTGCAAGAGTTGTTGTGGAGAGGGTAGTTTTTCACTCTCGATGTATGGCGCACCATGCCTGTCCAAGAGCGATGGCTCCATCGTTGACGGGCGCTTTATCCGGAAGTAAAAGATCACGGTTGCTCAGTCTTGAAAGGATCATTTCGCAAAGCGTACGATTCTGAAAGACACCACCCGTCAAAACAATTGCTAAATCGGGATATTGCGCAGCGATCTCTTCGACAAGTGCGGCCAATGCGGGAATGAAACGGTCTGCACTTTTCTTTTCACCTGCCGCCAATATGCGTATCAACGGTTCCCAATCAACAAGACCATCTTCATGACATTTAAAACAGTTTCCTTTTTCGGTTGCAACTTCTTTGTCTATGTTGGCCGCCTCTAAAAGCAGGCCACTCTCCCCTTCGTATCCAATCCGTTGACAGATCCCCCCCAAACTTGCAACAGCATCGAAAAGTCGCCCCATAGATGTAGTTATCGGGGTATTGATCCCTTTGAGCCATGCCTGATGCAACATTCGGATTTCAGAAACCGAAAAAGCTCTCACTGTCGGGTTTTGCATCGCCAATACCTCATCTATGGAAAAAATCTCGAACAGCATCGCCAACGCGACGCGCCTTGGCTCTCTGATGGCCTTTTCTCCACCAAGCAATCTAAAGGAGCGCAGATGTCCAACTCTTTCAAATCCTTCGACGTCGGCCAACAATACCTCTCCTCCCCAAATCGTGTCATCTGTGCCATATCCTGTTCCATCCCACGCGAAAGCGAGCACCTTTCTATCCACGCCATGTTCGGCCATCACCGCCAAAACATGTGCATAGTGATGCTGTACCGCTACGGCGACAGGTAGTACACGGTTGGCGAAGGATACCTTTTTGGCCCATTTGGTGGTTTCGTAATTTGGATGAAGATCATGGACAAGAGCTTCCGGTGCAAAATCGTAAAATCGCTCGAACGTTGCAACAGTACGTTTAAAATATTCCATAGGCTCAATGCCACTTAAATCACCGATATGAGGGGATAGAACTATATTGTGCCCAAAAGCTAGAGCGATCGTATTTTTTTGATTGGCACCTACGGCCATTATTTTCTTTTCAATCGGTTTTTTTACCGGCAGATTCAGTGGTGCCACACCACGCGCTACACGCAGCCACTGCACCCATTTGTCACCTATTACCTGTACTACGCTGTCATCGATGGCGTTTTCTATAGGGCGATCGTGATCTAGTACGGCATCGACCACATGTCCCAATTTGGCCACCAACTCGCTACAATCACGAACAATGGGTTCTTCGCTCAAATTGGCACTGGTAGCCACCAGCGGGATATCGAGATAATCGAAAAGCAGATGATGCAGTGGCGTATAAGGAAGCATCACTCCAAACCGATCTATTCCGGGTGTCACTTTCTCGCTTGGCCAGTGGGTACATATGGTTGCCTTTGCTTTTAGTAAAACGATAGGACTCTCTTTCGACATAAGCAGATGCTCTTCCTTTTCACTCACATGCGCCAGCGTCTTGGCCATTTCAAGATTTTTCACCATCAAGGCGAAAGGTTTGTCAGGTCGCCGTTTGCGCTTTCTGAGGCGCTCTACCGTTTTATCGTTGGTGGCGTCACACATCAGGTGAAAACCCCCCAATCCTTTGACTGCTACAATGGCACCCTCCTTGAGCAAGGTGGCACATTTTTCTATCAATGAATCGTTGATGCCGCTATCTTTGGGATTTGCGCTTTCCTCTTTGAAATTTTCATTTTTCAATCTCATATTCAAACGAGGTCCACATTCGGGGCAGGCGATAGGCTGAGCATGATAACGACGGCTTGCAGCATCTTCGTATTCCATACGGCAGGCATCACACATCCCAAAAATCGCCATCGAAGTATTAGGGCGATCATAGGGGATGGTTTTTGTGATCGTGTATCGAGGACCACACTCTGTACAGTTTATAAAAGGATAGCCAAAACGCCTGTCAGTGGGATCGCGCATCTCTTTAAGACATGTTTCACAAACTGCTATATCGGGCAAGATGGGGCTTTTTTTATCTCCCGAATCCTTGGATGGTTGTATTATAAAATCCCGCTCACCGACAATCCGTATAGATTCTATCTCGATTGTGTCAATACGCGCAAGAGAGGGAGGCTCCTCCTCTATTCGTCTCACAAAAGCTTTCACAGCCTCTTTTGGGCCCTCTACCTCCAGCGTCACTCCATCGCTATCATTGCGGATCCAGCCACCAAGCTCGGCCCTTGTAGCATATCGATAGACGGTAGGCCTAAAACCAACCCCCTGCACTACACCTGAGATCTTACAACGCCAGCGCACCAAAAAGCGCATTCTCCCTATCTATAGGTAAGGATTCATTCATTAAAAAGCTTTTCACACCCAGCTTCTTCTGCACCCGGCTAAATAGAGATGGATTGCCGAATGTCCTGCCGCATAGTACTATATTGTCCGCTTTGGAGCGGGATTTGAGTTCCGTAATAATTTCCACTACGTAATCTCCAAAAGATTCGAAAATAGAGTATGCCAGCAAGGGACTCTCTACCCCTGCCAGACGATAACTCATAATGCTGGCAATAAATGCATAAGGATCGAAGCGATTGTTCTTGAGCTTGGTATCGATCTGCAATCCTCCTTTGCCATGAAATTTCAGTGCCTCTTTCTCCACTCTCTCCAGGCTTTCATCTTCCAACTCCATAATGCACGCAGCCGCATCGAAGATATCCAGAACCTCTTCCCGTTCAAAGAGTTTTTCGGCAATACGGGGGAATTTTTTTGTAAAATTCTCCACAAGCCGATCGGATCCTTCCCTCAGGCTGCTCAACCGTGCACCAAGATCTTTCGGTGAAAATGCCATAGCAGGTACGGCGACCATAGGTTTTTTACCATTATGAAAGATGAAAGTCGGCTCTTTGCCAAAATAGCACCCGATTGCACTTTCGTGCATTTTCTCATGTTCGTAAAGCACCGACATTACAGATGCTATATCCTGGGAAAAATATCGGGTGTTGGAATGATGGAGTATTGGATCCTCCCCCTCAAGCACCCATAGCTGCGAGGCTTCCGCCTTTCCTATTTTTTCCATTCGATCGAAAAGCATGCCCTCTTGCGTCGGTACTGCCGCCATACCGTATGCAGCCACTATGCGATCACTCCGTTTTTTCCTTTTTTGGGGAAAAATCCCTCTCTCTCCTTCGACGATAAGATATACCGACTTGTTGATAGAAAGACGAAGCTCTCGCTGGGGATCTATAGGAAGATCGAAATCGATAGTGAAATCGGCTTTTGTATCTTCATCGCAGGGAATATATGCGATATGCCCATGTCCTATCTCTATCAACTCTCTAGCCAACAATATCGTAAATCCCTCATCGGGATATTTCAGCGATGTTGTCTCTCCGTAGATTTTGCGAAGCGACTCGTCTGCAACGGTAGCGTGGATCAGTGGCCGTTCGATAGAGAGCAAAGCATAAACCTCAGGCTTAATTAGCGCACAGTAGCACTCTGCTTGAGCCGCATCGGTCAACAACATCACTTTATCCATCTCTCTTTTTGTTTTAGAAGCATCGAAAAAGAGTCGCCACCCCGCCATCGTTTTAATCTTGACACTCTTTTTGTCATCCAGCGCTTTGGCTGCAACTTCAAAAAGAGTCTTGAAACTTTCCGCATCGTTGGCATAGCGTTCTTTCGCTCCATCGCGCATACAAACAGGCACTCCGCATACATGACATGAGATCAAAGGGAAATCCCTCCTGAACGGACTCGATGCGAGCTCTTTTTCGCAAGATTTGCATGGAGTGAAAAAACGCATCAGGGTATGTTCCCTATCGAAAGGATACTCTTCGAAAAACGGATATTGTGGCCCACAGCAATTACACATCGTAAAGGGGTAATAGTAGCGTCTCGACGCGGGATCGAAGATATCCTTCATGCAATACGTACAAAGCCCAACGGCATGCGGTAACGGCCTATCAATAATATTTTTTAATATTGGCACAGCTTCTGAAATAATGCGATGTGAAGACCCGGTCATATGGAAAGAAGCAGGCAGGACAGAACCGAGTTTCTGCAAAAATACCGAGAGTTTTTCATCTTTTTCGTCGCCTACGAGAGTTATAGTATTATGGCTTCGTGCAACCGAAACGTTCACGCCCTCCTCCTTCGCCAAAGCTTCGATAAAACATTTTATATAATTATGGGGCGCGCGGAAATTCAATTCAAAAACGAATGCCATCTTGTCCGGTTCCTTGTATTTGTGTGTAATTTTTAAAGATTATGCTGCCCAACATCCTAACCATGCAGCGCTTCCATCGTCGGAGCATTGTATGAGCGAATTATCGAATCAAGACTCTTTCCTTTTTTGACGGAAGCCTCAAATCCCTTGCTTCCAAGCTCCCTGATCGCTTCGGCAGCCATGGCCGGCAATGCCGTTTTGACCGTATCGCTCAAAGAGATCTCTACAGTATCGATGTCTTCGGGCACCATGCCGATAACGCTCACTTCGGCAATTTTTTCAAGCATAGAGCAGATTTCAAGCATCTCCACCACTTCCACTTCGTGAGCGGTGTTGCGGTATGCACCCAACCCCAGAAGCTCTTTAGCTGGAAGGTTGTAGATAGATCCGGGGGTATCTTTAATGCTTACGGTATCCAAAATCAAGACCCTCTCGTAACTTTGGTAATAGCTCATTAGCCTGAAGCCCAAAGTACCGCCATCGACAATATCGATGGCGGGATAAAAATCGAAGTTCTCTTCTATATATTTGGCGACATAGACACCAACTCCTTCATCCTTGAAAAGAATATTGCCAATGCCAATAACGACTGTTGAAGGCAGAGCCATCTATTTTTCCTTCTTCACGAATTTATTGCCGCCGAAAACGATTGTGATATCACCTTCTTGCCAGTAAATCGTACGCCATATCTGGTAGTAGATATGAAACATCGTCCATGCCACAATCCACCACATCATCTCGTGATGGCTGATACGCACATCCATCAGTGTCCCGCCGGTAGCAGGAATTGTCCAGTCGGTTGCCAGATGCAAAAGAGCAGGCCACCACGATCCTATGGAGCTGATTCCTGACTCCAGACCGTGGACATAGAGCTGAAGCCCTGTAAGCAGCATCCAGACCAGCATCAGATGTAAAATTGTAAAATAGACGGTATTGAAACTGTCGTTATGGCTGCTGTCGAAATTTTTGTGACGATTGAGGGTAAGAAGATTGCCCAGCACCGCAAAGAATTCCCGTATATTTTTGGTTGTAGGGATCAGCTTTTTATACGGCTTTTCAAATCTGCTAAAAAAGTAGAGATAAGCGATTACGATAGATGTGACATCCAGTATGATCGCCCCGATAAAGTGGATCCACCGATTCCATGCCATTACATATTTATCCACTGCGGGATCAGCGATAAAAGTCTGATAGTATGGATGAGCGATATAAAGCCCCGTAATTACAGCGGCGACAATGGCAAAAGCGTTCACCCAATGGATAATACGCCCTGTCGATGTCATTCGCTTGACATTTTGGTATTCAACCTTTTTCATACGATCTCCTTAAACGGCACAAGCCGTATCAACCTTGTACACACCAAGCTCTTTGCCCTTGGTATCGACAATATGCACCGCGCAAGCAATACATGGATCGAAACTGTGAATCGTGCGTAAAATTTCAAGTGGCTGCTCGGGATCGGCCACTTTCGTGCCGATGAGACTCGCTTCGTACGCCCCCATACGATCCTTGTAATCGCGCGGAGCCGCATTCCAGGTAGATGGCACAATCGCTTGATAGTTGGCGACCTTGCCATCTTCTATGCGCATCCAGTGGCCCAATGCACCGCGAGGTGCCTCCTCCATCCCATAACCTTTGGCATTCTTGCTTACGGCATCAAAATCGAATTCTGTCCAAGTGGAAAGATCTCCAGCCGCCACGTTGGAAGCCAATTCATCGACCCACTCCACCATCACATCGGCCATTATTTCAGTTTCGATAGCACGACCAGCGGTGCGTCCAACCGTAGAGAACAGAACCTTCGTTGGCAAATTGCCATTTTTGAGAAACTTCGTCACATATTCCGTAATGCGCTTGTCTTTGGCTGCAACACCTACGATCATCCGCGCCAACGGCCCAACTTCAACACGATTGTCATCGTAGATAGGCGACTTGATCCAGCTATATTTATTCTTCGTATCGAGATAGGCTACACCATCCTCTTTTTTTCCAAAGCCGGTATATTTCGGATCTGTACGTCCGTCGAAGGGGTGGAGTGGCTTGTCTCCTTCATACCATGCGTGAGCCACATCTTCTGCGATCTTATTCTGGTCTATCGGAATTACTCTGTCGAGATCTCCATTCAGCACCAAGCCATCAGGAAACAGAAGAGCAGATTTGTAAAATCCAGTATCATCAAGGCGGAAACCTCCATAGGACATATAGTTTTTCAATCCTCCTCCTGTGCCGTCGAGTGCTTCATCGGCATACATCGTGCCTGCCATATAGACATCTGGAAGATAAGCCTGTTTGACAAATTTTCTCGCAGATAGCAACAGGGTTTTGAAGAGTGCTATACGAGAAGGATTTTGAATATCCTGCACGCAAGTCACGCCGCCGACTACTATACTCTGAGGGTGTGGATTTTTCCCACCGAAGATTGCCATCATCTTCGCCATATCGCGCTGCATGTCGAGAGCCTGAAGATAGTGGGTTACACCCAGCAGATTCTGCTCGGGCGTCAGCTTGTAATGTTTATTGCCCCAATAGCCGTTTCCAAAGATTCCAAGACGCCCCTGTTTGACAAATTTGGCCACTCTCTCTTGGACCTGCGCAAATTCACTCTCGCTGTCTGTCCATGGTTTTTCACCAGAAATTCCGGCCCACTTCCGCGCCTCTTCCGCTGTCTTTTTTGGATCGGCTTTGAGGGCGGAAGTGATATCTACCCAATCGAGTGCATGAAGATGGTAGAAATGAACGACATGGTCGTGAATATAAAGTGCCCCCTGAATCAGATTGCGTACCAAGCGGGCATTTTTGGGAATGGTAATATCGAATGCATTCTCTACCGCCTCGATACTTCTTTGATAATGGGTCCCTGTACATACTCCACAAATACGCATTGCCAGCAATCCACAATCGCGTGGATCACGTCCTTTCAGGATCGTTTCGATGCCTCTGAACATAGTGGATGAGCTATAGGCATCCACGATGGTGTTGTTATCGTCGATAACCGCCTCGATACGAAGATGCCCTTCTATCCGAGTAATCGGATCGACTACGATATGTTTGCTCATTTCTCTTCTCCATCATCTGATTTTTTGCCTGCAGCGGCGCTGGCTGCCGCATGAATACCGATGCCGATAGCAGTGGCAGTCAATACCCCTAAACCGAACTCGTCGACAGTTTTTTCCACACCCCCGGTCGGTGGCTTGATATTTGCATCCGCCATCGGACGTTCGTAGGCATACTTGTCCCAGAAATTCGGCTCTGAGCAACCGATGCAACCATGCCCTACACCTACTGGCCAGCTTACACTCTCGTTGTAGCGCACTACGGAGCAGTTGTTGAATGTCATCGGCCCCTTACATCCCATTTTATATAGACAGAAATTGTTTTTGGCTCCTTCATCGCCCCACTCTTCTACGAATTCGCCCGCATCGAAATGTGCTCGACGCTCACAATTATCGTGGATTCGATAACCGAATGCAAACTTTGGTCGTAGCAAAGAATCGAGCTCAGGCACCTCTCCTGTCAATACGTAATGCAAGATGACCCCAACCATATTGGCAGGGTTCGCCGGGCAGGCGGGTATATTGATGATCGGCTTTCCTTTGACAAGCTCCATCACACCTACAGCGCCTGTTGGATTGGGAGCTGCCGCCGGCACACCTCCAAATGTGGCACACGTACCCACTGCCACTATCGCTGCAGCGTCTTTTGCCACCCGATGAAGATGCTCTTCGAATGTTTCTCCACCAGCGCCGATCGTGCACCATTCCCGACCAGCACCAGTCGGAATGGATCCCTCGACAAAAAGAAGATACTTACCTTTGAAAGTATCCATTGCATCGTGCAGCTGGGCCTCTGCCTGATGTCCCGAAGCAGCCATGATCGTTTCATTGAATTCCAGACTGATAATCTCAAGAATTATCTCATCTATTTTAGGTCCGTCGCTTCGAAGCAAAGCTTCTGTATTTCCCGCACAATCTTGAAACTCCAACCAGATAACCGGCACTCTATTCATTACTTCGGCAGCTTCTGCGACAAGTGGCTCAAAGAAACTCGGTAGCATCAACATCGCTGTCGTTGCACTTACCCATTTCATGAAATCACGCCTATCATATCCTTCCTCACTGAGTATTTCGGTCAACTCGACCCGGTTACCCAAAGGTTCGAATTTTTTCAGTTCGGCCAGACGTGCTTTACACTGGGCATACAATTTTTGATAATAGGCATCCCCACGATTGGTATCCACCCTGGCACTTTTCGTGGTAAAGAGGCTTCTTACCGCATCTTGTTTGTCTCTCATAGATCACCTCCAATGAATAATCATTCACTATTCTAAAAGAGTTGAGCTTAGGCAATTATTAATAATCTGTAAATTTTGTTAAAAAAAATATTTCATATATATTTTAAGGACCAGTGGGAGAAAAGGCGTCTGCAAGACGTACTTAAGAGTGCCTCCAAAAGCGTGTTATTGAGTCGTGCACACCGAGCAGATATCGAAACTTTTGAAAACCATTTCAGCCACTTTTTCATTCGGCAGCCCAATCATGGCTTTCTGTGCCACTCCAGGATATTCCGGAGTACCATTGGCAAGATTCCACTGCGTGGGAGTGGTTATGCAATAGCGGGTAATTTTACCGCGATAGAGATGAACGCCATGAAGCAAAGATCCCCGGGCTGCCTCGACGTACCCTTGCCCTCTTGTGGATTCTATCTCTTTCAAAGATACGGGTGGCGGCACATAGGAAGGTTCCGAAAGATCTATGGAATCCAGCGTTTTCTTGCAATATTCCAGTAGTTTGGCAATCTCCATAACACGTGCCGTGATCCGGCTAAGCGAAGCGTCTTTGTATCGTCTATGCATCTGGCGGATCAGGTATGATTTCGCCACCATCGCCCGCGCAAGCGGACCCGCTTCGTAAAAACGCCTATTGTAGCGGACAGGCTTCGCGTGGTTTATAAAACCTTCTGGTGCGATCGCCTCATCCTCTTTGGCCGACAAGATATCGATCGGCGCGAGACGGGTTTTTATGGCTTTGCCAGCTCCGCCTATCGGGTGGTTGGCCAGCACGATGAAACGGTCATGGCTTTGGCCCACTCTCTCCCACCCTTTTTTGCGAAAATATCTCAAAAGATCGGGGAAATCCCCATTCTTTTCGAAAAGTGTTTCAACTTTAGCGATCTTGCAAGCATCCTTTGGATCCAGCTGCAAAATACTATTTTTAAATACTTCATCAATTTGGGCAAGGAGTGATTCTGTCTGCAACATCTCTACATGCGTAGGATCGCACATAACACCGCCAGGTAATGCATAGGAGGTATGGGGCCACTGTCCTGCCAGATGAGCTATAGCGCGGGAGCATAGGGAGGCGGCATGATGGGCCGTCAAAACGGACTTATCCTTTTTTGTTTCAAAACCCTCCGTCGCCGGAAGAAGCGTTAGATAGAACCATTTAAAGTGGTTTTGAATTATCTCCAATGAAAGAGTCAAGGAGCGAATCGCTTCGGCTTTTGCAGAAATATTTAACTCGATTCCGGCATTTTCATAACAGCTCTCGAGTGCCTTTGCTGCCGATACGAGATGAGCATGCCCACATATACCACAGACTCTAGGTGCTATAGCCAGAGCATCGAGTGCCGGTTTACGCTCCAAAAATTTTTCCATACCCCTGATATGAGGAAAAAATATTTCGACAAAGCGAATAGAACCGTCTCTATTTTTATCGAAAAGCAGCGTCGCCTCCCCCTCTATACGCTCGATAAAACGTTCAATTTTCACAAGTTGCCTTTAGCCAAAATCATGCAATTAAAATTTTTTCTTCTCGAGACGCTCTATTTTAAACGCTTTAGCGATGCCGGTCATTGTCAAATATGCACGTTTTGGCACCCCTAGAGGCATTTTTGCAGGGATCGACATCAATGTCTTTGTTTCAAAAAGGTTTGTCGATGGAAAGCCCGGTTCTGTACACCCGATACATGGCATTCCCGCTCTTGTTTTCGAGCTTACCCCTCCCCACAATATTTTATTACAGCTCCCATGAGTGAAAGGGCCTTGACACCCGTGCTCGTAAAAAAGACATCCTTCCCTCACCCCAAACCCCTTCGCATCAATCTTCCACTCGAAATATTCATTTCTCGTACACCCTTCGTGCACCGTATATCCATATAGCTCCACAGGTCTGCGAAACTCATCAAGTTCGATAGTCTGTCCATGGCGATTCATCTCCAGTGCATAGACCAGCCACTGGGGATGAATCGGACAGCCGGGAAGATTGATAATTTTCGAAGAGTAGGAGGCAAGAAGGCCTGTAGGCTCCTGTTCACAGAAGGCAGCGCCAGTCACATTCCTGTCCATCTTCCTGGAAATCCCACCAAACGATGCACAGTTACCGGCACACACAATCTGCTTCGCAATGGAGGCATACCGCTCGATCAACTCAAAACTCTCCACTCCTGCCCGCTTGAATCCTTTTTTTAACAATCCTCCTTCAATAACGAGAATATCGATATCGAAGTATTCTTTGGCAATCGATTCCAACGTATATCCTGTCTCAAAGAGCGGATGGTAAACGAAGTGAAATTTTTCCAGTATCTGCGGCATTTCCGATGCATTCAAAAAGGAGTGGCTGTCTCCATTGCAAGTAACACCCTGCAACCAAAGGACTCTAGGCCGGCGCGCCATCACTCTTCAGCGCTCTGTAGATATTTTCAGCGATTTCATCACTATAGCTTTGCAACTCTTTGGGCAAGACATTTTCACCCTTGAGAAAAGCCATACCACCGAGGTAGCCCATAAAAAGGCCAAAGGCACTAAAGAAGTCCTGATTCCGCAGATCTTCGGCGCGCACACCTTCTTCGAAGAAGACCATGATCTCGGTCATAAAAGGAGCTACACATATCATCCCCTCGCATCCATCGGAAAATACCTCCCTATTTGCCAGATAGATACGCAGAAAATACTCGATCATCTGTGGTTGGTCGGCAGCTATATCGAAATAGATTTTGACGATTTGTCGAATTTTCTCTTTTACTGAAATCGGCTGATTGTTGACGTCATGAATCTTTTCGGCCAACATCTGTGAGATATACTGGATGATCGCTTGCGCTAGATCCTCTTTGGAAGAGAAGTAGTTATAAAGATTTCCTACACTCATTTGTATTTTCTTTGCGATTTCGGGCATCGTCGTAACATAGTAGCCTCTTTGAGAAAACAACTCTAGTGCCGCAAGCAGAATCTCTACCCGCCTCTGTCTCTTTTTTTCAGTTTTTATTTTCATGCCTTATTTCACTAAGTGCCTCTTTTTGAATATGGTGAGGCGCTGCATAATTACGTATTATATGATTATATCATCATTTTCCAATAAACAACACTGAAATACCTTCAAAAACAGAAAAACGCTTTGAGCCTTGCGTGACCATAGTTCAGCTTTAGAGAAAATAGATATAAATCAGCTTGTATTCGAAATCTCGCTATAATATTACTACATTTGAGCACCCCTAAAGAGGCTGCCATAAACACAATTTCAAGAGGAAAAAAATTGAAAAGAGATGAGCTGGACAAAATCGAAGAGGCCTATTGTGAACACAGAGGTGAGATCAGGGGTTATCTAATCAATCTTCTCAAAGAGCATGAAAAAGATGACTATTCATTGGAAGGACTTCAAAAAGTTGTAAAAGAGACGCCTTTTTTGATGGTTGCTTATGTAGTGAACGACGATTGCATACAAGAATCGCCCAACATATACAAAGACCACCTAAAAGCGGAAGGGAAACTTGGCCTGAACCGCCGCTCTTTTCTGCGCTATATCACGACCAAACGCGATCGTTACTTCATGAGCGACCCATACTACAACGAAACATCGGGAAAAATATACGTACTTCTCTACGAAGAGCATGAAAACAAAATGCTCTTTTTCAATTTCGATATCAAAAGCGTTCTGCAAAAGTTGGGATATCTGCCCAAATAACCAAAAGGCCGCCAAAAGGCGATTCCGGGAGCTATCCCGGAATCGAAAATCAAACCGCCGGACCAGCCTGGGCGATTTGTGCGGTATTGGCCGCATCGTCATAACGATGGAAGTTTTTCTGAAACATGGAGCCAAGCTTCTTGAGAGTTTCAAGATACGCTTCCTTGTCCTCCCATGTATTCATCGGGTTGAGTACATCGGTATTTACACCTTCTAACGTTTTGGGAATCTGTAGATTGAATACAGGAAGAGTTTCGAATTCGCTTTTGTTGATCGCTCCGCTTAAAATGCCGTTGATACATCCGCGGGTATCTTTGATACTCATGCGATGACCTACGCCATAAGGGCCGCCGGTCCATCCCGTATTGACGAGATATACATTCACCTCATGCTCATCGATCTTTTTGCCCAGAAGCTCTGCATAAACGGTCGGATGTAGCGGCAAGAAAGCCTCCCCGAAACACGCGCTGAACGTCGCGACTGGCTCGGTGATGCCGCGTTCGGTTCCGGCCACTTTTGCCGTATATCCACTAAGGAAATAGTACATCGCCTGCTCTTTCGTCAGTTTGCTCACCGGCGGCAATACTCCAAAAGCGTCGGCAGAGAGGAAAATGATATTTTTAGGGTGTGGTCCCATCAGTGTACATTCATGGTTTTCGATAAATTCGATCGGGTAGCTTACGCGGGTATTTTCAGTTTTACTGTTGTCGTCAAAAAGAACGTTGCCATCGTCATCCAAAACGACATTTTCCAGCAGAGCCCCTTTTTTGATGGCATTGTAGATTTCCGGCTCACTTTCAGGATCCAGGTTGATCACTTTCGCATAGCATCCGCCTTCGAAGTTGAATACGCCGTGTTCGTCCCAACCATGTTCGTCGTCACCGATGAGACGGCGTTTTGGATCGGTGGAGAGTGTCGTCTTTCCTGTACCACTAAGACCGAAGAAGAGCGCGGTGTCGTTCTCTTCACCGATATTTGCCGAGCAGTGCATAGAGAGTTTGCCCTCCAGCGGAAGCCAGTAGTTCATCATCGTAAAGATTCCCTTTTTGATCTCTCCTCCATACCATGTGCCACCAACGAGCGCGATGTTCTCTTCGATATTGAATACGACGAAAACTTCGGAGTTGAGACCATGCTCTTTGAATTTCTTGTTCACGGCATTGCCGGAACTGTAGAGTGTGAAATCCGGAGAAAAATCTTTCAGCTCTTCTATACTGGGGCGAATGAACATATTTTTTACAAAATGCGCATGCCACGCGATTTCGCTGACAAAACGGATCGAACGACGGCTGCTTGGGCTCGCTCCGACATATGCATCCGATATATACAGATCCTTGCCGGAAAGCTCTTTTTTCATGATGTCGAAAAGTTCGTCGAAAAGTTCCGGCGAGATTGGCTGATTGATATCACCCCACGCTATATATTTTTCACTTGGCTGTTGCTTTACGAAATATTTGTCTTTCGGGCTTCGTCCGGTGAAGATGCCCGTATCTACCGTGGTTGCGCCCAGCGCGGTTGGTTTGGTTTCGAGGCGTTCGAGTGTATGCTTGATCACTTCGTCGTAGTCGAGGTTATAGTAAACCTTACCGATGTTGTCGAGTCCCAGTTTGTCAAGTCCTTTGGGTGTCATAATACCTTTTCCCTGTTGAGTTGTATCTATGTTGTAATTTTACTCTTTCTTTCTTTGATGAAACAAAAACCTACAAACTATTGAGAAAAAAAATTCTTTTTTGCAAACTGCAAGAAAGTGATTCCCTGACGACAAGTGGTTGGATATAGTCACTTCTTTGTAGCACGGCTGATAAAAAATCCAATCGTTGCAATGAGTGCGACTGCGACAAACGGAAATATCCATGGGTTGTCTTTGGCATTTTGCAACATGGAGAGTATAGTCTTACCTCCCAGATAACTCACCACGCCAATCACCACGCCCCAGAGTATCGCCGCCAAAAAATTATAAAGAGCGAATTTAACGGCATCGTAGCGGGTCAGGCCGATAGCGATGGGCACGAGCGTCTTGACTCCATAGATATACTTTTGCAAAAATATGACCCATGTGCCATATTTTTTCATGAGTAGGTGAGCATAGGCCAATTTACGTCTATGTTTTTTCAGATATCCCATCATCTGATGTTTGTTGGCCCGCGTAAACAGAAGCAGCGCCTGATCGCCCAGAAAATTGGCGAGCGAAGCCACCACGATCGATGTCGCCAGATCCATCTTTCCCATCGACGATAGAACGCCGGCGGCCGCCAGGGCGAAAAAACCTCCGCCGAGCGAGTAAAAAAAGAGAATTATGTATCCATATGTCGTAAGATTGCCCAGTATCTCTTCCAAAAACAAAACCTTTTTGACGTGATTCTATCCTGTTTGGCTAAAATATACAAAAAACAATATAAAAATCAGGAGTTGTAAAGAGCATGTCTGACAAGCTGGGATTAAAAGAGCTGATCGCCATCGGTATCGGAAGCATGATCGGTGGTGGAATCTTTTCGGTTATGGGAGAAGCCAACGCCATTGCCGGCAACGCCACGATACTGGTTTTTGTACTAGGAGGCGTCATTGCACTCTTTGCCGGCTACAACTATGCCAAACTGGCGCTGGCATATCGTGAAGACGGGGCGAGTTACACCTATCTAAGGCACGCTTTTCCTCACAGGCCCGTCATAGCGGCCTTCGTCGGATGGAGCGTCATTGTAGGGTATATCGGCACCTTGGCTCTATACGCCTACACATTCGGCTCCTATGGAGCGGCGATGATCGGTTTTGCGGGCAACTATTTCGTCCGTACGACTTTGGCGTTCGCGATTTTGTCCATATTTCTCTTCATCAATCTCAAAGGAGTCCGTGATGTGGGCAAAAGCGAAGATGTTATCGTTTTCTCAAAAGTGGCGATCATGCTTTCGCTTGGTGTCGCAGGGCTCTTTTTTCTCCACACCGAACATTTCGTTCCCTTTTTCGACAAAGGATATAGCACGGTGCTTCTTAGTGGCGCCATCGTTTTCGTCGCTTTCGAAGGGTTTCAACTCATCACCAATTCGGTCGTAGAAACCGACAATCCAGAACGCAATACGCCCCTTTCGATCTATATCTCCATCATAATCGTCACGATCATATATATCACATTGGCACTGTCAGTAATGGGCATTTTGACATTCGAACAGATCCAGGCAGCCAAAGAGTACGCGATCGCCGAAGCGCTCAAACCGGTCTTTGGAGAGTGGGGATTTGTCCTTGCATCGATCGCTGCACTTCTTGCCACCGGCAGCGCCATCAACGGCACGATGTTCGGTGCGAGTCGCATGCTGGCAGATATCGCCAAAGATGGTATTTTCCCTTCGATTCTTTCCCGGCGAAACAGCCGTATGATCCCCTACTATGCCCTGCTTGCGATGTTCGTACTCTCCGCTCTATTTGTCCTGTATGGCCACCTGGAGGGGATTATCGCCTTTTCGAGTATGACTTTTCTGCTCGTATCCATAGCAGTCGGTGTCGCCAATCTGATGCTTCGCAAGCAGACGGATGCCAATCTGCTCATCATAATGGTTTCGCTTCTGCTGATGGGTAGTGCCGTGGTTTTGATGATCTGCTACCTCTATGGCAACGAACCACAGACACTTGCCGATATCGGCCTTATCTACATTCTGGTGGCACTCGTTTTTACCGTTTTCAAGGTAACTGGACACAGAAGCATTCCCTGAAGTACTTTTCCAAACAGATCACCCACTTTCCGCCTATCATCCCTCGGCTGGAATACCGAAAATAGCGACAGCGAGCGCAATCGATGCGACCAAAGAAAACCCGACAAATTTAACCCATCGATTGGGGATATCTTTATGGTTGAACGCTGTCATGGCCGCCACCATACTTTGAAGAGTGTAGTAGATCGCAAAAGCCTGGGATGCGTAGGTGATGATTTCAAAAACGTTGGATGTCCAGACAATAAGAAGCCCGCCCACTGCGATGATTATATAGCCTGTCCCCTGGCTAATTCTTTTTTTACTCAACTCTTCGAGCAATCCGCTGCCTCCCTGAGCATCAGCAATAGCTGCGTCAAACTGTGCGATCAAAGCCAAAGAGACCAACATGATCGGAAGTATCGTCGCCACATGTGCAGAGAGTGTCACAATCGCCGTATCCTGCCCACTGGAGGGGAGAGGATAGTTGAAATAGTAGAGCATAAGCGCGATATAGACCACATAGACAATACCGGAAATCCACTGGGCGTAACGCATGGAACGTATGCGAAGTGATGGGGGAAACTTCTCGCTCAGGTAGCGGGATGTTTCAAACCCCTGCACAACGATCAGCATGCCGAGCACTATCCGCATTTCGTGCCAACCTGGAATGTGCTCTTGCACAGGAAGGCGCCATATACCCTCCTGCCATGCCGTCCAGTTGCCCCAGGCGAGTCCAGCTAGCAGGCCCGCGATAATCCCCAGTTTCAGCGCTTCGAACTTATCTAGAAAATTAAATCCTCTATGCTTGCCGTAAAAGGCGATGAAAATCAGCACGGCCGTCGTGATGGAGCGCGACAACGTCTGATCGGTCATATCCACTCCTCGCAGCATAAAATCACCAAAAAGCGTCAGATAGTAGGTAACCGAGACGATATAGGCAAACGCCAAAGCCCATCCCGAAAAGCGTTCGAAAGCCCAGGCGGATGCATGCAGTGTACCGGCCGCCAGTTTTGGCTCTACCCAGCGGATATTGAACCGTATAGCCGCCCCTATGGCGTAAGCCACCGATACGAGCACGATTATCGCCAGTACGGCAAATCTGCCCACGCTCATCTGCAAAATAGGAGCGATAACCAAAAAACCGCTTCCTATGATAGAGGCCAGTGGAATGACCGTGGCGCTCCACCACGAGCTCTTTTCTACCGGCTTGCTAAAAAGCAGCAGCGTCACCAGAAGTGTCGCGACGATTACGATAATATTGGCTGTCACGCCGATATCCTCTTTTTCAAACGTTCATAACATTTGGTAACAACGGGAACATCTATGCCATGCTCTTTCGCTTTGCGCACCACATACCCGCTCAACTGCTCCAGCTCCGTCTTCTTTCCTGCTTTAAAATCGAGCCACATCGACGTGGGGGCCTCATATGGAACGCGTGAAATCTGATCGATCACTCTGTCGATATCTTTTTCGTCGAGCTTTGCGCCTTCCGCTTTGCCAACAGCGAGAATTTCGTGCAAAATCTCCTCCAGCTCTTTTCTGTGTTCGGACAAAATCGCGCCCATCGGAGCATCGTAGCAGCTAGTGAGCGTCCCCATAGCGCTGATAAGCAGAAACTTCTTCCATACATCGGTGGTAATATCGTCACTCACCTTTACCTTCAGTCCCGCTTTTCGTAAAATCTCCGCAAGCTCCATAAGTGGCTTTGGAACCTCTCCATCGACACCGAATACGATGTAGGCTCTCTTGCTCTGCACTTCGATGACTCCAGGTTCGACAAGATGCGAGACGATGTAGATCGCACCGTTGGCAATGATATTTTCAGGATAGTATCGACGCAGTACCCTGTCGTTATCCACTCCATTGCCAAGCGGCACCAATACGGTAGATGGAGAGACAATGGGTTTGACTATTTCGGCCGCCGCTTCAAGGGCATACCCTTTGACGCAGAAAAACAGATAATCCATCGTTGTGTGAAACTCTTTTGGATCGTCTTCCACCGCTTTCGGAAAGACACAATGCGTCTCTTCGGGCATCTGCAGGCATATGCCGGTCTCCCTGATAGCCAAAAGATGTTTACCGCGCGCCACTACATAGACATCGGCCCCGGCATCCGCCAACTTGGCGGCCAGATAGCCCCCTACTCCTCCTGCACCCACGATAGCGATTTTCACTCTTTCACCTCATCCGTCAACAACAAAAACTCCTGCGCCTCCGGATCGAAATATTCGATCTCTCCTGTGTCGAGTTTGTAATACCATCCATGCAGAAAGAGCGTTCCTTCCATCAGTCGCTTGCGGACATTCGGATAGGTCAAAAGGTTTTGAAGCTGAAAGATGACCGAAAATTTTTCAGTCGCCTCCAGAAGCTCGGTTTTGTTCTCTTTCGGAACGCTTTTCAGTGCCAGCTCTTTGGCCGGCATACCCAATTCAAGCCACTTGATCGTATGGATCATCTCACTGGCATAGGCACTGTGGTCTTGATACAGAGCCTTGCACGCTCCGCAGTCGCTATGCCCACAGACGATGATCTCTTCCACTTCCAAATTGAACGCGGCGTATTCGATAGCCGCTGCTGTCGCGTGGAAATCGTTGTCGGGCTTGTAGGGTGGCACGAAATTCCCCACGTTGCGAAGCACGAAAAGATCGCCCGGGCCGGTGGAGGTAATCAGCGTCGGGACTACACGCGAATCGCTGCATCCGATAAAGAGCGCTTTTGGATTCTGTCCATTCTCCACAAGCTCCAGAAAATCTTTCTCGTGCTTTTTGAAATGGACTTCTTTGAACGCCTCTGCACCCTTTCTCCAATACTCCTGATTCATAATCCGCTTTCCTTAATAGTTGTCGTATTTGCCGGCTTCCACTTCCTGCTTCAATCGGTCTATCGCCTCCTCCATCGCAGTTATGATCAGCCTTGCCGACTCACGGTCATCGTTTTCGGGAATATCCCAATCGAATATTTTCATATTCGCCTTGAAAAGCAGCTCGATCTCTTTTTCGATCTCTTTTTTCATCTTTTGAAACTCTTTGTGCTCGGCATCCATAACAACTCCTCTATCTTTAACTTTTAACTGGCGTTACGCTATTATAACGTTTTATGGGCATATATGATCGATTTTTCGTCCAAGGATAAAAAGTGATTAGAAAAAAAGCGCGTCTTCTTAAAACATCCGGCCGTTTCGACGCCTTGTTGAAAAAATACCATATACCCGCCGAAGCACTCGCCATAAACCGGCGTGCCGTCTCCAAAGCGGTCGCGGTGGGGCTTTTCGTGGCACTCATTCCAATGCCTTTTCAGATGCTGGCCGTCGTATTGCTGTTTCCTGTTTTTCGCTACAATGTATTGATCGCTATCGCAATGTGCTGGCTGAGCAATCCCGTGACGATGCCTTTTATGTACTACATCGAATATCTGACGGGAAATTGGCTGCTCGGGCGCAAAAGTGTCGAAAATGTCCAGCTGAGCGTCGATTGGTTTCAGTCGCACTTCGACAATATTTTTCTGCCTCTTTACACGGGTACTTTTTTCTATGCGATCATCCTATCGCCGCTGGCATATCTACTGGTGAACAGACTATGGATACACTCCGTCAAAAAAGCGCATCGGCAACGATCCGAAAGATAGCTACATCCACTTTTGGGCGACGAACAGTCCCGCCCCCATCGACCCGAGTGTCAGAATGAAAAACTGCGCTACGCGCCATCCAAGCCTCCAGCCCCCGAGCCAAAAGACGATTCCCAGCTTCACGATCGAATTCGTCACAGAGGCTATGACGATTCCATTCATGGATGCAATCTGCGAAAGCCTTCCATCTTTGGCCAGCTCACTCAGCGAGAGGGTGATCGCATCTACGTCGGTGATTCCCGAAAAGAGCGAAACGATATAGACGCCTATGTTGCCGTAGCGGGTCTGCACGAATGCTATGGCTCCGTAGATGATCCCGAAAAGCAGGCCGAACTTGATCGCTTCGCTCAGTTGCAGCGGGTTTCTTGAGATAGCCGGATTTTCAAAATTGATATCGGCCGCCTTAGAGTGGCTGTAGAGCCACCAGCTAAAAAGCAGGCCGCTGGATGCCGCAGCCAAATAGGCGGGAGCGAGCCGCAAGGCCAATTCAGGATGAACTACCGCCGCTTCGAATAGTACCCGCAGATACATGAATGTACAGGCTATCGCGATACCGCCCGTATAATTGTTTATATATTCGAATTGCCGATTGAACATTTTCGAGAGTGAAATCGAAACCGCCGTAGATGAGATAAGACCGCCGGCGGCACCGGTAATGAATACGCCTCTTTTTTGGCCAAGCAGCTTGATCGCGGCGTAACCTACGAAGGAGATAGCCGCTATGATGACCGCCATCAGCCATGTCTTGTATGGGTTGAAAAGATGATAGGGGCCGATCATTTTATCCGGAAGCACCGGCAAAACCACAAAACTCATCACCAAAAGCAAAATCGTGGCATTGATATCGGTGGAAGATAGATGCGATTCGAATCTCTGAAGCTTTGGCTTGATCTCCAAAATTACCACGATCAGCACAGCGATGAATATCGCATAGTTTTGAAGATTGAACCACACCATCAGTCCAAGAAAATATGTAACCAGCGCGGCAACCTGCGTCGTCATTCCCCGTTTTTGATAGCGCGTCACTTTGAGATAGTAGGAGATTCCGACAAGTCCGCCCACCACTACCGTAGAAGCCACTATGAAACCCGGAATCTGCGCACCGAGCCATCCCGACAGATACCCCAGGAGCGAAATCAATGCAAAAGTGCGGCTACCGGCGAAGCTTTGCCCGCCTTTTGGCATATAGCTGAGCGTTCGCTGCATTCCGATCATGAAACCGATCATAAGAACTTCGATCAGTGACTTGATGATAGAGTAGTCCAAAACAGCCTCCTTTACGCTCTGCGCTTCAAAACCCACCACTCGAAAGCTTTATACAATTCTACCACGATAAAGATTGGCACAGCCACTTCGAATATGAGCAGCCAATCCTCCATCCGCAGAGGAACTGTATGGAGGGCATCTTGCAAAAACGGTACGTAAACAGCCGCCACCTGAGCGGATACCGTGAGCGCCCATGCCCCTATAACCCATGGATTGGAAAAAAAGCCGATGACCGGCATCGGCGCATGAAGGCTGCGGTAGTTGAAAACGTTCATCTTCTCGAGTATGATAATACCGGTGAATGCGACCGTCTGCGCCAGTGCGACAGCCTGCGTTCCAGGAAGCCCCATATCCAGATAGTGATGAAAAAGCCATAGCGACCCACCACCGATATAGCCGCCCAGCAGCAAAATCATGACCGTGCCACGCAGTTGCAAAAACGGAGCGTTGACCGAATGCGGCGGCCTCTGCATAATCCCTTTTTCGGCCGGCTCGAGCCCCAACGCCACCGCCGTCAATCCATCTGTGACGAGGTTCATCCAAAGAATCTGCACCGGCAGAAGTATCAATGGTCCGCCCAACAGGATATTTACGAATATCGCGATCACTTCTCCGGTGTTGGATGAAAGCAGATAGGTGACGAATTTTTTGATATTGTCGTACTGCCTGCGTCCCTCTTTTACCGCACCCACGATCGAGGCGAAATTGTCGTCGAGCAAAATCATATCGGCCGCCCCTTTGGCGACGTCGGTGCCCCGCATACCCATCGCGATACCGATATCGGCCCGTTTGAGCGCCGGTGCATCGTTGACGCCGTCACCTGTCATCGCTGTCACAAGTCCTTCGCTCTGGAGCACTTTTACGATGCGTAGCTTGTCCTGTGGCGTCGTACGGGCGAAGATCACCCCTTCTTTGAGCGCCACTTTGAGCGCGTCATCCTCCATGCCCGCCAGCTCCGCACCCGTAATCGCCCGGGTAGCTGCCAGCCCCACCTCTTTGGCGATAGCCAGAGCCGTAAGCGGTGCATCTCCCGTAATCATCACCACCTGAATACCTGCGCGCTGGGCCGTAGCGATCGCTTCGGGCACCTCCGGCCTCGGCGGGTCGATAATGCCCACAACACCCAGCAGTGTCAAATCCCTCTCGACATCCTCGGCGTCCAGCTTCACCCCGGGTGGCAATACCCGCTTGGCAAGTGCGAGTGTACGAAGGCCTTTTTTGGCCAATTTTACATACGCATCTTCGAAAGCTTTGCGCATCTTTGTATCCAGCGGCTTTCTGTCGCTACCGTCGAAATAGTGAGTGGCTCTTTCGATCAACACTTCGGGCGCGCCTTTGACATAGGCGACTTTTTGCCCCTTCTCTTCGACTATGACCGTCATCCGTTTACGCTCGGAGTTGAATGAAAATTCACTGATCACTTTGGGCTCCGAAGGGCTTAGCCACGCTTTATAGGCTGCCACGATCAGCGCAGCCTCCGTCGGCTCACCCGAGACTTTCCAGCCCTCTTCCTCCTTGCGCAGCGAAGCGTGATTGCAAAAGAGACCCGTTTTCAAAAGCAGCAGCAGGTCGGGTCGTTTTTTATAATTGACCTTCTGGCCATCCGCTTCGAAATGGCCCGCCGGATCGTACCCGCTGCCGGTTACATCCACTTCCCCCACAAATGTCCAGATCTTTTTCACAGTCATCTGGTTTTGGGTAAGCGTGCCCGTTTTGTCGGTACATATGACGTTCGCGCTTCCAAGGTTTTCGGCCGCCTGCAAGCGCCGTAGCAATGCATGTTGGCGCACCATCGCCTTGACACCGAGTGCGAGCGTGATCGTAACGACTGCAGGCAATCCTTCGGGTACGACAGCCACGGCCAGCGAGACGCCCGTGAGAAACATCTCCATCAGATCTTTGCCGAAAAGATACCCCACGATCGCGACAAATACGGAGATGGCAACAGATAGAATGCCGAGTTTCCTGCCAAGCACAGCCAATTTTTTCTGCAAAGGAGTAGGAGTACGCTCCACTTCACTGGTAAGCCTGGCGATTTTTCCAAACTCCGTCGCCATGCCGGTCTCGACTACGACTCCTTTGGCATAGCCGTTGGTTACATTGGTGCCCATCCACGCCATATCCGCACGCTCGGCCAAAGGCGCATCTTCCAAAACTGCTTTGACGCGCTTGGGTACCGAAGCCGATTCTCCGGTAAGTGCAGATTCGTCGATTTTCAGATTCACCGCTTCCACCAGCCGCAAATCGGCAGGCACGCGATCTCCGATCTCCAAGAGTACGATATCTCCGGGCACCAGTTTCTGTGCATCGATTTCGATCTCTTTGCCGTCTCGAAGCACTTTGCATTTGGGTGAAAGCATCTTCTGCAACGCTTCGATCGCCTTTTCGGCCTTGAACTCCTGCACAAAACCCAAAATTCCATTGAGCGCCACGATCGCCAAAATCGTCGCGGCATCGCCCATCTCTCCGATCGCAAACGATATACCTGCCGCCACCAAAAGTATCAAAATCAACACATCGGTAAATTGCCTCAGCAGTATCCGGTACCACTTCTCCTTGCGCACCGCTTCGATTCTGTTGGGGCCGTATATTCCAAGGCGCCGATCAGCTTCAGCTTGCGAAAGACCCGTTTTCGGATCGGTTTTGAGCATCTGCAGCACGGCCTGCACCGGCTTGGCGTGCCATGGCACTGCAACTTCGGCGATTTCGCCTTTTTTCCCTTCGATACCTTCAGGAGTTTGAGCCTCTTTGACAAGATCGCTTCGCCATCTGACCATCAGTATCGAAAAGGCAACAGGAACTATAATCGTCGAAACGGACGAAGCCGCTACAAGTGCCGTAAAAAGCTGGGTATCGATAAGGTTGGCATCCAGCAGAAGCTTGGCGACGATAATCTCCGTCGTCAACCTTGCATTGAGTCCGATACCGATCGCCCACGCCTCCTTGACGGTGAGTTTTTTCATGGGCACCATCAAAAAAATACCGACCAATTTACCCAAAAAAGCTGCAAGAAATAGCAAAATGGCAAGCTCTGGCGCCTCGACCATTCCGCCAAGATCGACACTCATTCCCACCCAGAGAAAAAAGATGATGCCGAAAAATCCATACGCTACAGCCCTCGTCGCATTGACGGCACGCACTCCCGCAACTCCTGCCTTGTCGAACACCGGACGCATCAGCATCCCAGCCACAATCGCCCCTACTACCAGCCCCAGGTCGGCATATTCGGCAAATCCGCCAAAAACGAAAAGTGTAACGATCATCAAAACGATCAGGTTGCTCACCTTGATCTGTGTCCAGCGCGAAAGAGGAAGCAGTATCCAACTTCTTGCTATCCATGCAGCCGCTACGAATATGGTTAGATGTATCAGCAAATCGCCAATCTCTTTGGTATCGGTTGCAACCATCCCGCTTTTGTTTCCGATCCATATCGAAACGAAAGCCACCAGAAACACTTCGATCACATCATCGAGCACCCCTGCACCTACGATATAGTTGCCCACTTTCGTTTTGATCAGTCCAAACTCATCGAGTATCGGTACGATCACCGCTTCGGCTGTCGGCATGCGAGTGATTCCGATAACGAACGAGAGCATCCAGTCGTATCCCAGCCAGAGCATCACCCCCGCTCCCATCAAAAAAGGCATTACCGTATTGAGCACAGTCGCCAGCACGATATCGCCACTTTGACGCTTCATCTGCCCCACATCGATCTGAAGCCCGATAAAAAAGAGCAAAAAAAGCACTCCCAGATCGGCAAGAGCCGAAAATATATCACCCGAGATCCCGGTTGTAAGCTTTTGGAAAACCGGCGTATAGTGGATGCCCATCGCCACAAAAAGCGCACCCAAAATCCCGGGCACCCTCAGCCGCTCCAAAAAACCAGCCAAAAAGTATGTCAGGCCAAAAAGAAGCGCCAGCAGCAACAGAAATTCACCCAGAAACTGATCGTTCACATCCACCCTCCCATCGGGATATCCCTAAAAACGGCATATCATTTTTTGAAGCTCTTTTTTCTCTTTTTTGAAAGTTTTGAAAACTTTTAAAAATTCATACCGCTTGCCGATTTCGAGTCGTTTCATCTCTTTTCGCAGTGCATCGATCGACTCTTTTATCTCTTTGTCCTCTTTTAGTCCTGGCTGCGACAGAAAGCTTTTTAGATGTTCTCGCTGGACATACAGGTCTTGATGGTCTCCAAGAATCGACTGTATAGTCTTGATACGCTCCATCAGACGGGCATAGGATTTCGGCTCGAAAGCGGTGGCGAAAAACTCCATCACGTATCTCATCTTTTTCACTTCGATGCGCAACAGATGATAGGCGTGCGCAGGTGATTTCTCATCCAGTGAGCCGCCTTTGCCCATTATCTTTCTGTAGCGGCGTTTCAATATCGGCTTTATCTCCACAATCACCGGATTGACGGCCTTTTGCACAAGGCCTTCATTCTCTTCACTTGAGCAAAATTTCCTCAAACTTTCCATCTCGGCCCTGAAGGCTTCACCTTGCAGCAATTTCAGCAGATTGACATTTTGCTCTTTCTCAAGAGATACCAGATATTTGCGAAGATGTTCGATTCCTTCGTGATATCTTTGAGGAATCATCCCTTTGTAAAGATCCATCCGCAAAAGATATACGTCGATATCACGCTTTGGACCCGTCTCGCGCATCAGTTGCGCAAGCTCCGTTTTATGCATCCGTAGCCACCCTTCGTCGAAAAACTCTTTAAGCTGGGAAAACATGGCACGAATCTTGCGCATGGCAACCCGCATCTGGTGAAGACGCTCTGGATCTTTATCGCCTTGCAAAATCGCTATGGAGTTGGCTTCGATACTTTTTGTCAGAGTATATACGAGCGCCTTGATTGCGTGAGCCATGCTTTCATAAGGCTCAATCGGTACATTCGTGGAAGCTTTTAGAAAATTTTTTCGCTCATCTACGGTTTTTAAAATCTCAGGCAGCGGACGGCAAATGGCGGGGATTTGCATATTGCGTGAAATAGACCCATTGGTAAAATCCGGATTTTGGGTCACCTCTTTCAAAACGACCCCTTCAAAAAGCGCGGGGAGCCTGAAAGAGAGCGCCGAAGCTCTCTCTTTGAACTCCACCTCGAGTACATTGAGCCCTTTTAGCCGGCCTTTGAAAGAGTCGAGCTCGAAAGTGTAACCCTCAAGCTCGAAGCGAAAACGTACTTTTTTTATGATTTTGCCACTGTTTTGCGCCTTCATTCTTTCATAGACATACGCACTCACCGGCTCTTCGAACTCTTCTCGCACGAGCCCGACGCCAGTTTTTATGGTATGCACATATCGCTCCCCTATACGCCGATAACGCTCGGCACTGGAATCATCGCCGGCAAGATAGAACTGTTCGATCGGGAATTTTTCGTACGATATTTCGTTTTTTTTCAAAAAACGCTTCATCGAGCATGGAGGCAAGAGGAATTTTCTTTCGATTTCCATCTGTTTCATGATTTAATGGTAGCATAATTTTTCGGTGTGGCCCTAGCTCTCTTCGTACATCTTCAAAATCTTCACCGGCTCCAGGGCCACAGCCCTGCGCGCAGGATACAGACTGGCTAAAATTCCTATGAATACGGAAAGAGATATCGAAAAAAGAAGCATTTCAAAAGGGATGTAAAACGGCCATCGGGCAAAGATCTCGACAACGACAAGAAACAAAAGCGCCACACCCCCACCAAAGATCGCACCCGATAGCGACAGGATCGTGGATTCGAAAAAGAATTGGAAAAAGATATCTCTGCGGGTGGCTCCTGCGACCCGCTTGATGGCTATTTCGATCAATCTTTCATACATCGAAAGGGCCATGATCGCCACAATTCCCAGTGCGCCAACACTGTAGGCGATTGCCGCTACGATCACGCTGAGCACCGAAAATAGGTGCTCCATCTGCGCAGAAGTACCGCTGGCCGCTTCGTATCCCATGACGGTAAAATCTTTTTTTCCGTGGCGCAGCCCAAGGAGCGCGGATGTCTGGGCGATCACCTTTTTGTTCATCGTAGAGTCTTTGGAGAGGATAAAGATACCGTCAAGCCAGTCGCTGGGCGAGAGAAGTTTTTGCATCAATTTAATAGGCACGAGAATCGTGTGGTCGTAATCTTCCATGCCCACACTCCCTTTGACGGCCAGCACGCCGACTATCCTGAATGGAATGTTGGCTATTGTCATGATCTTGCCCACAGCGGATGAATCCGGAAAAAAATCCGCCGCTACCTTACTCCCGATCACGGCCACTTTGCGCATTTTGGCACAATCTTCATCCAAAAGCCCGCGACCATGTGCCACCTTCAGATCCATCAGCGATACGAACGTTGGCTCCACACCCATCACATTCGATGGCTCGGCTCTTTTTTTCGTAGAGACCAAAAGCATATCGCTTCGCAGCATCGAAACCGACTCGATTCCGTCGATTTTTTGCGCAATCGCTATGGCGTCGCTGTTTTTAAGCGTACGAACCATTCCGATCTGTGCAGTTTTATGCCCCAGCGACACCACTTCCCCGGGAGCCACCACGATGATGCGGCTTCCGAATTTTCCAAGCTCATGGAGTGTCTTTTCACGCATCGCACCGCTGATTCCACTCATCAACACCAGCGAAAGCACCCCCAGCGCGATTCCCGCTATGGCGATGAAAGTACGCTTTTTGTTGCGGTCAAGATACCTCCAAAGCTCCTGGGCATAGAGCCATTTCACAGTCGCCGCCTCAACGCCTCGAGCGGATCCATCGCCGCAGCCTCTTTGGCGGGCGACCATGCTGCGACGAGTGCCACGGTCATGGAGAAGAGTATCGCTACAAAGAAAGATTCAAGAGGATAGACCACCGGGATTTGAAGAAGCGGAAGAATATATTTGACACTGGCAAATCCGGCCAGAGTTCCCAAAAATGCGCCCGCAATGGCGATGACGGAAGCTTCGAGCAAAATACGGACAAGAATCTGCCTTTTCGTAGCGCCAAGTGCACGGCGAAGGCCGATCTCCCATGCTCGGATACGGTTATTGATGAGAAAGATGTTCGAAAGGACAAATCCGCTCACAAAAAGCGCCGTCAAAGAGGCGATGCCAAGAAAAATCCCCAAAGAGGCGCTGAGCATGGAGAGGAACTTCCTGATCACCTCGGGCGTGATCAGAAAATAGTCATCCGGTTTCAAAGTACGATTCAAGATGTTTTTCACATCGTCCACCACGCGATCGTAGTCGGCCTGCGGCGACACTTTGGCTACGATCGCAAAAAGTTTTCCGTATTCGGCCTGTATAAATTTTCGGTACGTTGGAACCGGCATCATGATCCGTTCGTCCATACTCGTACCGCGTGGACTTTTGCCCTTGCGTTTATATACGCCGATGACCCTGAATGGAATTTTCCCGATCAAAAGCGTCTTTCCGATCGGATTTTTTCCACTGAAAAACTCATCGACGATATCGTGCCCCACGACAACGACCTTCGCGAAATTTTTGAAATCTTTCGACTGAAAGAAACGGCCCCATTCGCTTTCGTAGCCAAAATGCTCCAATGTGCCGGGTGTGAATCCCTCCACCATCAGATGCTTGCTGAAACCTCCCCTTGCGACGATCATCTTTTTTACATAGAAATAGTCCACACTGCGCACCCCCTCTATCGTTCCGATCTTTCGGTAATGTTCCATCGTGAGCTTCATGGGGATATGCCGAAACGATATACGGCTTCCGAAACTCGATCGTATCAAAATCGTATCCGATCCGAGCATACCGATAATCCTGTCGGCTTTCAAGCGGCTTCCCTCGATCGCTGCAACGATAAAAACGAGCGATGCGATACCAAGCACGATACCCAAAAGAGCAAAAAGGCTTCTGCCTTTGTAAAACAGAAGAAAGGCGATTAGATCATGCAGATAGAATCTGGCCATCTTTTATCCGCACGATCCGCGTAGCGTATGCTGCCATCACGGGATCGTGCGTTACCAGCACGATCGTCCGCCCCTCTTCGTTTAGATTTTTTAAAATCTCCATCACGTTTCTGGCGTTTTCACTGTCGAGTTGCCCGGTCGGCTCGTCGGCGAAGATAACCCTGGGATCGTTTATCAGCGCCCTGGCGATCGCGACACGCTGTTTTTGTCCACCTGAGAGCTGATCTGGCATAAAATCGATCCGACTCCCAAGCTGCAGTTTTTCCAAAAGAGCTACGGCATCTTTTTTGGTTTTCGCTCTTTTGGAATAGAGGGTGGGAATACGCACATTGTCGAGCACGCTGAGGTACGGCACCAGGTAGAAGGCCTGAAAGACGAATCCGAACATTTCGTTGCGTATATGTGAAAGCGTGTCGTCATCCATGGCGCCCACCTCTTTGCCCTCCAGCAGATAGCGTCCAAAGGTTGGACGATCCAGGCATCCCAAAATGTAAAGCAGTGTCGATTTTCCGCTTCCACTGCTCCCCATGACGGCCACGAACTCTCCCTCTTCTATCTGCAGATCGACCCCTTTGAGCACCGTTGTCTCTATATCGCCGGTTTTGAATCGTTTGACGATATTTTGGCACTCAATCAGCATGCTCGAGCGGCTCCATCAATACCTCGTCCCCCTCTTTCAGGCCATGGACGATCTGCGTATAGCGAGCATCCGAAATGCCTGTCTCCACACTCTGCTCCACCACTTTCCCGTCGCGCTTTAGATATACAAAAAAACGGCCGTTTTTGAACTTCACGGCGCGGTTTGGCAAACGGAGGACTCCTTTGTGGATTTTTACGACGATCGTATCGTGCGTCGTCATCTGGGGGCGCAAAAGCCGGGCATTTTCAAAACGGTCGACGACGGCTATATAGTAAACCACACCGTTTTGAATCTCCGGTTGAGGATATATCTGGGATATTTTCCCCGTGAAGTTCCTGTCGGGCCAGCTATCGACGTTGAAATCGACACGCATTCCGTTTCGTACACGCCCGATGGCTGTCTCGTCCACATAGATACGGTTTTCGATCTTTTCGGGATCGAGAATCTTGACGAATTTTGGAGCGTTGAGGCCCGCTACGACCGTCTCTCCCTCCTGCGTGGAAACATAACTCACGATACCGCCAAAAGGGGCTGTGATCATAGAGTAGCTAAGCCTTATTTCCGCCTGCTCGACTTTCGATTTGGCAGCGGAGCGGTCATGCCTGAAGTCGCTTTGCGCCTTCTGAAGCCTCAGCCTGGCCTCCTCTTCTATTTTTCGAGCCTCTTCAAGCGACTCTTCGGCCTTTGTTAATGCCGCCTTTTTTATAGCCGCTTCGTTGCAGGCTATACGATAATCACGCTCGGATCCGCTACGCTTTTTGAAAAGCCTCCTTTTATTGGCACAAAGCCACGCGGCTGTCTTTGTGTCCGATTTTGCAGCCTCCAAAGAAGCCCTCGCCTTCCTCACTCCTATCCGCGATCTTTGAAGAGCGCTTTTAAGGCGTGCGATCTCTTTGGGATATCCCTCTTCGATCTTTTCAAGCTCCTCTTTGGCGATGTCAAGCGACATTCTTTGCTCTCTGTCGTCGATTCTGGCGATCAGATCTCCTTTTTCGACCCTGTCTCCCACACGCACCGGCTCCTTCACCACGATGCCGCTCATTCGCGCTCCGATCGTCACTTCGGCACCGACGGATGGTTTGATCACTCCTGTAGCCTCCACACTCTCTACCACATCCCCTTTTTGGACGGTAATGGGTATATAGCGGCTGAAATCTTTTCGCTTCTTTTTCATCTGCCACAGATAGAAGCCTCCGCCAAGAAGCGAAACCACAAGTATCAGTACGACCGTTTTTTTCATCGCATCTGCCGTCTGGCGACCTTCGCTGCCTTTGCAAGCGCACCGAAAATCCTGCGGCTGTGCCAAGCGTACGGCATAAATTCCGGATGCCACTGAAGCCCCGTTACGAACCGTTCCGACTCTCCTTCGATCGCCTGTATCAGGCCATTTTTATCTCGCGCGGCGATACGCAGGCCATCGCCTGGGCGATCTACGGCCTGATGATGCAGCGCATTGACTTTGATTTTGGAAGAGTGCAGTATTTCATGGAGCCTGGTTTTTGGCTCGATTATCACCTCGCGAAGGGGCAAAGGTGTATGCGGATGGGGATAGGAGAGATCCAGGTCGTGAACATGCGGATGTAGCGTTCCGCCATAAAAAAGATTGATCATCTGCATCCCGCGGCAGATTCCCATGACAGGCAAACCTTCTTTTTCGGCACGCTTCAACAATGCCAACTCCATAGCGTCACGCTCCGGATCGCTTTTGGTGATGGAGGGGTGATGCGCTCCTTTGTAGGTGGATGGATCGATATCGATACCCCCGGTGATCAGCACTCCATGCATATGCGCAGACTCGTCCCACGATCCTGGATGAAAAAAACGAACTTTCACACCAAAAAGCCGAAGCAGGAAACGGCTTGCAAGCCACGCCGTTTTGCTTCCGCGCGAAGATCCGGTGACAACGACTACCGCTTTTGAACCCACTGCTTCACCCTCTCTATCCACTTATCCTTTTGGAAATAACTAAAAGGCGATGAAAGATAGTCCTGACACTCGCTTCCAAGCTCCGCGAGAGCGTCGTCGTCGAAAGCGAGCCTCTCAACAAGCACCCAGCTGTTCCATGCATCGCAGGTACACCACTGCACCTCATCGACTCTGGAGTTGGGAAGACGGTAGTGATATGTCGGTCGCGCGGAGATCTTTTCGCCCTCCATCTTCTCCATCACCCTGTCCACATCGATCCATGCAAAGAGGGGCAAAAGATCGAGTGCTCTGTTTCTGGTGGGGTTGTACTCCACATAGTCGTCGATCAGCTGCGGCATCGTAGGATCGTAATATGGATCGAGCACCATTTCCATATAGTCGTCCTCGAATGGATCGATATAGGGAGTAATGCGGCGGGTCATATCCGGCTGAATAATCTCCACGAGATAGTCATAAAGGATAAAAAAAGCGCGAAGAGTGCGTAAAATATCGTCCACCGTTATACGTGCCGCCTCGGGATTGATATGAAACCCGAACGCATAGAGAGGGTCGGCCTTGGTACCAAGAGCACCATGTTTTCGCAATGTCTCTTTGATCTCTTCGATCACTTCCAGATTGTCCAGCGAGAGAGGAGATGTAGAAATTTCATGAGGAACCACCGTTTCCGACAGATCGGCGATAAATCTCTCCATTGCTTCTATCGTATCCTTTTCGAGCGCCTGGTCGAGCCCTATGGTATGAAGCCACTCTTCGAGCCCGGATTCCACAAGAAACTGAAAATCCAGCACCAGCGTAAAGGTGCCGTATCTCGTATCTCTGATTTTATAGTGATAGGGATTGACGATATCGATATGTCCACCTACCTCCTTGAGTACGATAGCGGCACTTTTAGAAAGCGTCAGACCCGCATACTCCAGCTCGAAACCTACTTTGCGAAGTTCCCCTGCCCCGTTGTGACGCACGGGCGGTTGTTCAAATCTCTTTTCCATAAGGTCGATTATACACTTTATACGCTTCGGCTTGGTTTTCTTTGCAAAAGAAGGCTTCAAGAAAATATTTTCGATTTCACCATAAAAATCTTTTTTAAAACTCTATCGGTGTATGATACGAAAAAAGAAGTGAATCGATGAAAAGATGTGGGTGATTTCTCCTTCAACTATCACGAGATGATTTCTGCCCCTGCCCAAAGTGCAGAAACCGGAAACTGTGTGAATCAGAAGAGTCGTTTTCACTTCCATATTATGCGCGGCAAGGTGGTAAACGATGAAATTGGCAGATCTTCAGCCCGGACAGAAGGCGATCGTCAAAACGATCGGTGATCTCGGCGAACTCAGAGACCGGCTGATGGAGCTTGGGCTGCTTTGCGGCGAGACGGTACAGCTTTTGCGCAGGGCACCGCTCGGTGACCCGCTGGAGTTTAGCTTCGGGAACGAAAAGATCGCTTTGCGCGAAGAGGATGCCCGAAAGATCGATGTGGAGCCGATTTCTCGACCACATAGAGAAGAAAAGAAGGAAAGCGTGTGAAAATCGCATTCGTGGGCAATCCGAATACGGGAAAAACGGCCTTGATCAACGCTATCGCCGGAAGTGACCTGGAGGTCGGCAACTGGCCCGGCGTGACGGTCGAGAAAAAAGAGGCTACATTCCGATACGAAGGTGAATCCATTTCGCTCGTAGATCTGCCGGGTGCCTACACGCTAAGCCCCTACTCCATAGAAGAGAAGATCACCCGAAACGTTCTCGCGTACGAACCGCCGGACGGAATTGTCGATATCATAGAGACGACCAATCTTCGCAGAAATCTCTATCTGACGCTCGAACTGATCGACATGCAAAAACCGATGGTTCTCGCGCTCAATATGTTCGACGACTTCACGCGGCGCGGATACACGCTCGATCTGAAACGGCTGGAGGAGATTTTAGGGGCCTACGCCGTACCCACCGTCGCCTCGGCAGGCCTTGGGGCCAAAGAGGTGATCGCACGGGCGATCGAAACGATCAAAGAGGGAAAGAGGCCCCGGATTCAGCCTCTCCAGGAGCATATCGAAAAAGAGGTCGCGTTTTTGATGCGAAAAATCGAACAAGCCGGAGTGTTTCCCTATCCGAAACGCCTCTTTGCCATCAAACTGATCGAAAACGATGCCTTCGCCGTCGAATTGGCACAAAAAGCGTATGCCGAAGAGGTTCTTCGTTTCGCCGAAGGTGCGAGAAAGCGACTGGAGTGCCATATAAAGCTTCCGATTCGAACAATCATCACCCGTTCCCGTTACGAGGTGATAGACAGAATCCTCGAAGAGGTTTTGACAGAGCCCGTGGTCGACAGGGTCGCACTCAGCGAGCGCATCGACGCGGTTGCTCTGCACAGGTTCTATTCGTTCCCGATTCTATTCGCGATCCTCTATCTTCTTTTCAGAATCACCTTCGATGCCAGCGCCCCGCTGGTAGAGTGGACGGGAGGTTTTTTCGAAGGCTACATCGGGCCTCATCTGCATGCACTTTTGAGTGTCCATCTGCCGTCATGGCTCGATTCGCTACTCGTCGACGGTGTCATCAACGGTGTCGGGCTGGTGCTGTCGTTTCTACCTCTGCTCTTTTTTCTCTACTTCTTGATGGCACTTTTAGAAGAGAGCGGCTACATGGCGCGTGTCAGTTTTCTGCTCGATCGGTTGGCGCGATCGCTTGGAATCAAAGGCAATGCCTTCATCGCGATGATCATGGGATTTGGCTGTAACGTTCCGGCGATCTACGCCACCCGTACAATGACAAGTCTAAGAGAGCGCATCATCACAGCTTTGACGATTCCCCTGATGAGCTGCAGCGCAAGACTGCCCATCTATGCCCTCTTCACGGCACTCTTTTTCGAAGAGAATCGGGCGGAGATCATTATCTCCCTCTATGTTATAGGTGTCGCAATCGCACTTCTTATCGCCTGGGCTGCGAACCGAATACTGCCAAAAAGCGGTATGAAGCCATTCTTTCTGGAACTTCCCGCCTACCACATGCCGACATTCAGGGCGATTTGGGTATTGATGTGGCCGAGATTGAAAGATTTCATCGTGCGCGCGGGAACTGTCATCGTTGCCGCATCCATCGTTTTGTGGGGTGTCATCCATCTTCCGTCTGATGCGGATATTCACGACTCCTATCTCGCCAAAGGAGCCAAAATCGTCACACCACTTTTCGAGCCTGCAGGCTTCGGCAGACACTGGGAGCCGGTGGCGGCACTGATTCCCGGAACCATCGCCAAAGAGGTGGTGATAGGGTCGCTGGGGACAATCTACGGGATCGAGTCAGTCCGGAGAGAACCATCTCCTCACGATCTGTGGGAAGATACGAAACAGCAGGCGGCGGCACTGAAAGATGCACTGATCGCATCGGTGAGAAATCTCTTCTTTCTAAGCGGCGGCAGCGAAGAGGATATGCCTGCGCCCGGTACAATTCAGACGCGGTTAAAAAGTCAGTTCGACGGGCCATTGGCTGCCTATAGCTATATGGTTTTCGTTCTGCTATATATTCCGTGCATCTCTACAATCGCTGCAATCAAAGAGGAGTTCGGATGGAGATTGGCGATTTTCGAGATCCTATTTCTTCCGCTTTTGGCATACGGCACGAGCGTATCGGTCTATCAGATCGGAAGGATATTTCTGTCTTGATTCTGATTCAAATATGATGCCGGAGAGGTTCATGTGCGCAAAGATTTCAAAGAGAGGGGTTGAAACAAAACAATTCGAGCAATACGGCAATATACCGACCGCGAAAGAAAGAGAATGAAATAGGCTATTAACACGCTATTTAGGTTCTCTTTATTATAATTTCTCAACATAAAAATTAAACATTCAAAAAGGAGAGAATATGACGACATTGGATCAAAATATCGTTGAAAGAATCGAAGCAGCGATCGCCCTCGACAAAGAGAAACCGGGTCTTGGGAATGTAGATATGCAAAAGGGTGCAGAGCTGATACGCGAGGTAGGAGCTATTTTGCTGGATGTTCGTCCTCCTGCCAAAGTGAATGGCGAAAACGCAGAGGAAGCCGACATTCCAGATGCCTATTACACTCCCTATACAGATTTCACCAATTATCTTGATATTCTACCGAAAGACAAAACCACGCCAATCCTCGTAGCATGCCTCAAAGGATGGTTTGCTAACCGAGTGATGGGTTATCTCGAAGCGCTTGGATACGAAAACGTTTTTGTCCTAGGAGCCAACATCGAAGATATGATAGCCGCACATAAAGCCCACATACAGAAGTAATTCCGGGCCGCTCCAAACGCGGCCCAAGATAAAAATTCCCATACAGAGTCCTTTGAAGTTTATTTTTTTATCATAAAGTAAATCAAATTCTTCTATATTTCAATTCCCATAGAGTACTTCAAGATAGCACTAAATACTTTGGAGGTGCCCTTTATCACAAAGAGATTCGAGTCGCCACCTCAATCATCCTCTCAGACTCTATTGACCCTAAAACTTTATCAGTGTATGATATGAATAAAAAAGAAGTGAATCCATGAAAAGAATTTTGATATTGGATATAGGCAATGCGGCCCGCTCCATTATGGCCGAAGCACTGGTCAACCACCATCTGAAACGTTCGTGCAACCTCCATGCCGAGAGTGCGGGTATCGTCCCGAAAGAGAGTATCGATCGCGAAACGCTACAGGTGCTAGCAGAAGACGGAATCGAAACCGAGCATCTGTGGTCGAAGGGTCTGGATGATTTGAAGCGCAGGGATTTCGACCTGGTGGTAACTGTATGCGACAACCTCAAAGAGGCGTGTCCGGTCTTGCCGGGTGCGAAAAAAGTGATCCATATAGGTTTCGAAAATCCCGATGGAAAGCCTTTTGAAGCGTACGAGCGGACGATTCACCAGCTCAAACGGCTTCTTCTGCCTCGAATCGAGGAGGAACTTTGCGAGGAGGAAAGGTGATGGATAAGCCAATTTGCGATCCGGAGTCTATCGCCCGGAAATTTTCGATGAGCCGACGGCAGTGGACAATGTGCCCGGCGGAAGGCCCGATTGTCGCGGCTGCAATCCATGACGGGCACGATCTATCCGAAGAAGTCGCCGCATTTATCGCGATCGATGAAGCGACGAGACTTCGCGAAGAGGATCCATGCACCTATCGTATGACATCGATCGCCGACAACCGCCTGACGGTTTCGGCTTCCCGTTTTCTTGTCGATCTAAACCGACCCAGAGAGAAGGCGGTCTATCTAAAACCCGAAGATGCATGGGGACTGGACGTGTGGGAGTGCCTTCCAAACGAAAAGATGATCGAACATGCACTGGGGCTCTACGATCTTTTTTACAAAGAGCTTTACGAATTTTTATCCAACCTGAAAGAGAGGTATGGATTTTTCGTCGTTTTGGACCTGCACAGTTACAATCATCGGCGGGAGGGGCCCGATGCCCCGCCGGAAGACCCTCGGATGAATCCCGATATCAATGTCGGAACCGCGACACTTTGGAACCGGACACTCTGGGAACCGCTCATCGAAACATTTATGAGCGATTTGCAGAGGTTCGACTATTTCGGCCGAACGCTGGATGTGCGTGAAAACGTCAAGTTCCAGGGAGGCTATATGGCTGAATGGATTCACAGCAATTTCAAAGAATCAGGATGTGTTCTTTCGATCGAAATCAAAAAATTTTTTATGGATGAGTGGAGCGGACATATCGATCTATTGAAGGTTGAAAAAATCCATACTCTTCTGAAGTCCGCCATGCCTGGCATCGAGCATTCATTGAAAAAGATGGGTGTAAAACTATGAATGGATCGGTGAAAATCGATCGAGACTTCATCGAGAGTGTAACGGCGGATATTCAGGCCAATCGGGCCATCAGAAAAAAACTTCCTGGTGGCGGACGGATTCATATCGACCGGCAGCTTCCATTTCTTTGTGTCTATCGAAAGCCGAAAGAGAGGGCGGATGTGGGCACCGAACGTCTCGTATATGGCGAGGCTTCCTATCTGACGGTTTTGGGAGGCGAGAATGTCGCATCCTTGCTCGAAGCCGTTGCCGAAACCATGTCGAAAATCTTTGGGCATTTCTTGATCGTCGAGCTCTGGACGCTGCCGCACGAAGCCTTTTGCGATGAAACGGAAACGAAGCGGTCACCGGCGTTCAGGATCTGTTCGGAGCAGCCGGAGGAACTCCTTTCTACCGTAGAAACACTTCGGAACTGGCTGGAAAGAGTTACGCTTCACCGGCTTCACGCCCATGTGCAGATTGCACGCTGTAAAAGCGTCGCCCCGGCAACGCTCCCCCCGCTTTTGGAAAAAGATGTATTGCAACGCTGCAACACCTATCTCCTCGGACTCGGCGTCGCACCCGTCTATCAGGACGAGACAGGGAAAACACTCTATCCTATCGAACTCGAAGGAATCCGAAAAGGGGTTGCGAAAGCGCTTAAAAACGCTTTTTACCGCTTTTCCGTGGCATTGACCGGCAGCTGCCCCACCCACTATGCGATGATGGGACGGCGGCTTGTCACGAAAGTCGTTTGGGATGTGGACAACGCCTTGGCCGAAATCGACGATGCGTTCGACTTTCTTCTACAGGTCACCCCTGTCAATACGGAGGAGGCATGGGGTAGCTTCAAAGCGAAAGGATATGCGGAAACACCCCATTTCCTCTACCGGCCCAGGCCCTTCGACATTCCGCAGATGAAACGTGCGCTCTACGACATTCCCATCGGAAAGATCGAAGATCCGACACTGATGGAGCTTTTTAGCCAGAAGCGCGAAGAGCTCGATCGTAAATTGACGATGCTTTCCGACCGCGACACGCCGAATTTTCTCTATGGAAGTATTCCCGCCTACGGAAAGGTCGAAAACGCACTGCTTGAAACGGCGGAAACGATGCTCGAACACCTCCCCCATGAACAGCGGAATCTCGAGGCCGATGCCGAAACGGATACTGTGGATGCCGAAACGTTTGCCGAGTATGCGAATGAAGAGATCGCATACTACAAAACGTTCTATCCGTCGATGCGTTCTTCCGTGCAGATTCGTGAAGATATCGTCTCCGGAGCGATGGTCTCCGGTGGAGATTTCTTCATCTCCAAATGGGCGCATTTTCCCAAAAAGAGAGTCGAAGCACTGCTTCATCACGAGATCGGCACCCATATACTGACCTACACGAACGGCCTCGCTCAGCCTTTCAAACAGCTCCATACGGGGCTTAGCGGTTATGACGAGATGCAGGAGGGGATTGCCGTTCTCTCCGAATATCTCAGCGGGGGCATCAGCAAAGCGCGCCTAAGAATCCTGGCGGCACGGGTGGTTGCCGTGCATATGCTTTGTGAAGGAAGCTCTTTCGAAGAGACGTTCCGGCAGCTGCATGAACGCTACCTGTTTGGCGAGAAGAGCGCCTTCACGATCACGACACGTGTATTCAGGGGGGGCGGGTTGACGAAAGATGCGGTCTATCTGCGCGGGTTGGTCGGACTGTTCGACTATCTGCACGATGGCGGTGCGTTGGAGCCTCTGTTTGTCGGGAAGATCGCGGCCGAACACATCCCTCTGATCGAAGAGCTGCAGTGGAGAGAGATTTTGAAAAAACCGCCGCTCTGGCCTCGCTGGCTTGAGGAAAAGTCCGCAAAAGCGAGACTTGAAGAGATACGGAATAAGAGATTGAGTATTCTGGATCTGATCGAAAAAGGATACATATGAAAATCGGATTTGTCATCAACGACCTTCTTCACGAGCCCTTGCCCAGCTCCACGATCCAGCTGGCATTGACGGCGACGAAGATGGGCCATGAAGTCTGGCTGATGGGCGTGGGTGATTTCGTCTACAACTGCGACGAGATGGTACATGCCCATGCCAGAAGCGTCGAAACCGGAAACTATTCGGATCAGAAGAGTTATTACGGCGCGCTCTGTGCGGATGATGCGATACAGAAACGGATCACCGTGGACGATCTCGATATCTTGATGCTTCGCAACGATCCGGCCCAGGATGTTCAATCCTCATGGGCACAGCATGCTGCGATCGTCTTCGGACGCACTGCATTGCGGCATGGTGTGATCGTTCTCAACGATCCGGACGGTCTTTCAAAAGCGATCAACAAGATGTATTTTCAACATTTTCCGAAAGAGGTACGTGTCGAGAAGGTGATCGCAAGAAATGTTTCCGAGATCGAGCGTTTTTACGAAGCGCACGATCACAATATCATTATCAAACCGCTGATGGGTTCGGGAGGGCGCAACGTCTTTTTCGTGCAGCCTGCCGATGCAGCGAATCTTCACCAGATGGCCGATGCCGTCTTTCGCGACGGATATGCCATCGCCGAAGCGTTTCTGCCGGAAGCCATCGACGGCGATGTGCGCTTGTTTCTGATGAACGGGGTCCCTTTGCAGTCGAATGGACGCTATTGCGCTTTCAGGAGAATTCCCGCCGAAAAGGATATCCGGTCGAATATCCATGCCGGTGGGCGGGCGGCTGAAACGGAAGTGACCGATGAAATGTTGAGGATCGCGGAGATCGTCCGTCCGAAACTTGTCCAAGACGGTATGTTTCTGGTCGGGCTCGATATCGTTGGCGATAAACTGCTTGAGATCAATGTATTCAGTCCCGGAGGGCTGCATCACACCCATCTTTTCAAAGATGTGGACTTTAGCCAGACGGTCATAGAAGCACTCGAAAAGAAGGTTCTGTATATGCGATACTACCGTCGAAATTTCGACAACATCGAAATGAATACACTGTAGGAGATTTTCGCCCATATACAGCAAGGTGGTAAAAAGTCAAATCAAAATAGACCGCAGAGGCTGGATCCATATTTTTTCTGCAACGATTTTATAGATATCAAAGCTGTATTCAGCATTTCGAAAGGTATCTTTTAGATACTTTTTGCCGCCACTACCGCCGATGAAAAAGCCCATTGAAAGTTGTATCCGCCAATCTCACCTGTTACATCTATGACTTCTCCGGCAAAATAGAGGCCTTCTGTCAATCGACTTTGCATCGTATATGGATCGATCTGATCGGTATCGACCCCGCCCTTTGTCACTTCCGCCTTTGTGAAACCGAAAGTGCCCGCCGGGGCAAAAGCGTACGACTTCAGCAATGAAAGACGCTGCTTTTGAATCTCGTTCATCTCTTTGTATGGAATATTCGGAATATCCAGTGAATCGAAAAAGGCACGCACGAAGCGCTTTGGAAGAGGTATCTGGGATGCCGCGCTCTTTGTGGGGGACTTCAAAAGCGTCTTGATTCTCTTTTTGGGCAGAAAATCCACTACGATCTTGCCCTGCTTCCAATACAAAGAGGCGTTCAGTACTGCAGGGCCACTGATGCCTTTGTGGGTAAAAAGCATATCTTCTTTCAGTACTCGTCTGCCGACACCGATCTCCACAGGCAAAGAGAGGCCAGAAAGCGACCTCATCCACGCCTGTTCAGGCTGCAGTGTCAAGCCGACAAGCGCAGGGTTTGGCGGCCTGACACGGTGACCGAAGGCTTCGGCTATCTGCAGGCCGGCACCGCCGGCTCCAACACTTTTGTAACTGAGTCCGCCGGTTGAGACGATAAGCTTTTTGGCCCGATATATGCCGCGCGAACTATCTACTGCAAACAGCCCATTCTCTTTCACGACGCCATTCACTTCGGTATCGTAAAAAAATTCATTTCCGCTGAAATCCCCGCCACTTCCGGCACGCAAAAGCGTATCGATCAACTCCCGTGCACGATCGGGACAGAAATATTGGTTCTCTTTTCGAACGACAGGCTCGAGGCCGTGACGATGCAAAAACTCTATAAGATCATGGTTGTCAAATTGTGAAAAAACGCTCTCTATGAAAGATGGGTCTCCAAGATAACGTGAAGGGGATAGTTCGGCATTGGTGATATTGCAACGCCCTCCGCCCGAAATGGCGATTTTTGCGCCCGGCTTTGGGTTGTGCTCCAAAATGGCTACACTTTTTCGCTTCAGATGCGCTGCAGCCATCAGCCCGGCGGCACCGGCGCCAAGTATGATGGCGTCGTAGATGCGCTCGGACAATTTTTTAACGGCGATGGCCGCTTCTGCCGCGGTTTTGCCCTCCGCTTCTTCTATTGCGTCCGCCGCCGCCTTTTCTTTTCGGCTTGGCTCCGACGCCACTCATCTGCATAAGCCGCTCAGCCTCCTCTTTGCTAAGGCCTATTCCTTCGCTTTTTGGCGAAAGCACCCCTTTTTCGAGAATCATCGAAATGAGTTTATAGGCAACCTTTTGCGGAGCCATATCGTTTTCGAGTGCCTCATAAATCTTGACTGCGGCCTGATCTATATCCTGCTCGCGCACTGCATCGAGAAACAGGTCGGTCATATCCTCTGCCACATTGGCATTCTCGTCCACGAAGCCAAACTCCATCTTTGCGCCAACCTTCTGTCGGATACGCTCGAGCTCTTTGAACTCCAGCGGAGTCACCAGAGTGATCGCCGTTCCTTTTTTGCCTGCGCGTCCGGTGCGACCGATGCGGTGGACATAGCTTTCCGGATCGAAAGGTATGTGGTAGTTGAAAACATGACTTACATTTTCGATATTGAGTCCGCGTGCCGCTACGTCGGTGGCTACGAGAATAGAGACATCGCGCCCCCTGAACCCCTTGATGACTTCCATCCTTTCGCGCATCTCCATATCGCCATGCAATCCGCGGGCGTTTATCCCCTGGGCTTGAAGCAGCTCAGCCACACGATCCACCTCGCGCTTCATACGGCAAAAGACGATCGCTTTTTCAGGCTGCTCTTTGTCCAAAAGTCTCACGATCGCATCATCGCGATCTTTCTCTTCGATCACGTAATAGAGCTGGCGAATATCTTTGTTTGTCGTCTCTTTTTTTGTGACGGAGACAAATTTTGGCTCGTGCAGAATATGGCGCGCCAGATCCTTGATCGGTTCTGGCATCGTTGCCGAAAAAAGAAGTGTCTGGCGCTGTTGCGGCAGATAACTGAAAATCTCTTTGATATCGTCTAGAAAACCCATATCGAGCATCTCGTCGGCTTCATCGAGCACGACGATGGAAGGGTTGAAATCTTCCAGCCTTCCGCTGCTTAGAAGATCCAGCAGACGCCCCGGTGTCGCTACGACAACCTGCGCGCCACGCCCGATCAGATCGAGCTGTCGGCGATAACTCTGGCCTCCATAGACGCTGACGGTACGGATTCCGGCAAATCGGCCGAGACTGAAGAGCTCGTCGCTAACCTGTGTGGCCAATTCACGTGTAGGAGTGATAACGAGCATCTCCACGCCGTTTCGCCACTCTATATTGTTGAGTGCGGGCAAACCGAATGCGGCTGTTTTGCCTGTTCCGGTATGCGCCTGGCCTACGACATCGTGGCCCTCCAAAATCAACGGAATGACCTTCTCTTGTATCGGACTGGGCACTTTGAATCCCATTCGATCTATAGCGCGCATTATCGGCTGCTTGAATCCAAAATCTGCAAATGTCATTGTCGGCTTTGGAGCGCTCTCTTGCGCGGAAGCATCAGTTGTTTGTTGTTGCTGTTCTTGTTCCATGGTGGTGTTTCTCTTTGTAATGATTTGTAGCTTCGATACAAGGCGAAAATTTCATAATCGGGATATCGAAGTCTATTTACCGACGGCACGCACATACTCAAATGGATATATCCAAAAACGTCACTCTCTTTAAGCGGCATGTTTTCAGAAATGCCCAATATGGCTCCCAAGCCAAGTGCCTTCGGTGCCCATCCGGTAAATATACTTTTATATGGAAGTATATTCGCGGTCGACGGGAAGAACTGAACCTGATAAATCGAGTGAAATATTTTTAGGTTCAGGTGTCAGGATTTGCGCATTATACCACAAAACAGCCAAGAAAAGCATCAGCCCTTCCGGTCTGCGTCGGCCAGCACGATGGCTCCGCTCACTTCAACGTCGTGGCGCGCCAATATATCTCCCGCTTCCATCAAAGTGAAACCGGTAGTTACGATATCGTCGACAAGCAGCGCTTTTATACCTGCGGATCCTGTATAAAGAAAATTTCTTGGGTTTTGGAGCCTGAAACTCTTGGATCGGCCCGCATAGCTGATACGGTTTTGTGCATGAAGCTTGCCGTAAAGCGTCTTGCAGGTTGCCGATTTGAGACTACGAGCCAAAATTGCGGTATGGCTGTATCCACTTTTCGGATCGTCGTCGATCGGAATGGCCATTGTGCCCGATTCGATATTTCGTTTAAAGGAGGAGAAACTCTCTTTTGCGAGAATGCGATATATCGCCCAGCCATGAGGCAGATGCTTGGTGAGCAAAAAAGGCTCGATATCATCGTAGGCGTAAAAACTTATAACCTCGAGGCCGTTATCCAGTCTTCTTGTTTTAGGCTCGGGTTGCAAAAGTTCTCGTCGGCACGTCTTGCAAAGAGGCAAAAAAGAGACAGACCTGCAGACATGACAACGCATCAGTCGATCTTGAGCACCGCCAAAAAAGCGTCCTGCGGCAACTGGACTTTTCCTATCGATTTCATCCGCTTCTTTCCCTGTTTCTGTTTTTCCAGAAGCTTTCTCTTTCTGGTGATATCGCCGCCATAACATTTGGCCGTGACATTCTTGCCCATCGACTTGACCGTCTCTCTGGCTATGACCTTGTTGCCTACGCTAGCTTGCACGGCGACTTCGAAAAGCTGGCGGGGAATCAGCTCCTTCATCGTCTTTACAAGCTCTCTTCCCCTGCTTTGCGCCTTGTCGCGCGGCACGATGATGCTGAGCGCATCCACGACCTCTCCGGCGACGCGAACATCGAGCTTCACCAAGTCCCCTTCCCTGTAGTCGATAGGCTCGTAATCGAAGCTGGCATATCCTTTGGTAGCGCTTTTGAGTTTGTCGTAGAAATCGACTACGATCTCATTCATCGGAACCGCATACACCAGCATCACTCTCTCTTCGTTAAGATACTCCATCTTCTCCTGCACGCCCCGCCTGTCGGCCATCATCGTGATGATATTGCCCAGAAACTCCACAGGTGTTATGACGGTAGCCTGCACATATGGTTCGTAAATTTTTTCGATTTTGGCCGGGTCTGGCATCTCGCTGGGGTTTTGTACCTCCACCTCACTGCCATCGGATAGCTTGACTTTGTATATTACGGTAGGTGCGGTAGCGATAAGATCCAAGCCAAACTCACGTTCAAGCCGCTCCTTTACCACCTCCATATGCAACATACCCAAAAATCCCACCCTGAAGCCAAATCCCAGTGCGACGGAACTTTCGGGCTCGTAGCTGATAGAAGCGTCATTGAGCCTAAGCTTATCCAAAGCGTCACGCAACTCTTCGAATTTGTCGGTATCGATCGGATATAGCCCCGCGAATACGAAAGGTCGCACCTCCTTGAAGCCTCCTACCGGCTCTTTCGTCGGATTTTTGCCATCGGTGATCGTATCTCCCACCGCGACATCGCTTACATTCTTAAGGCCAAGCACCACGATGCCGACTTCACCCGCTTTTATCTCATCGGTCTTGACGGGTTTTAGTGGGTGCGGATAGGTGAGCTCCAATACCTGGTGCTTTTTACCCGTACCCATAATGAGCACCTCCTGCCCTTTTTTGATCGAACCGTCAAAAACCCTTACCAGGGCCAACGCCCCCAGATAGTTGTCGAACCAGCTATCGTAGATAATCGCTTTGGTTGGCGCGTTTTCATCGCCAGAGGGAGCCGGAACACGATCGACGATGGCATCGAGCAGCTCACGAATCCCCTGCCCTGTTTTGGCGCTGGCGTAGATGGCGCCGCTGCAATCTAGGCCTATCGTCTGTTCTATCTCTTCCACAACCCTGTCCGGATCCGCGGCCGGGAGGTCGATCTTGTTTATGACGGGGATGATCTCGAGGTCGTTTTCGAGCGCGATATAGACATTGGCTATGGTTTGAGCTTCGACGCCCTGGCTGGCATCGACGACCAGAAGCGCACCTTCACAGGAGGCTAACGATTTGCTTACTTCGTAGCTGAAATCGACGTGTCCGGGGGTGTCTATCAGATTCAGAATATATGGCTGGCCATCTTTGACATATGTCAGCCGTACGCTCTGAGCCTTGATCGTGATACCACGCTCTTGCTCGATATCCATCGTATCCATCATCTGGGTACCTAGTTCGCGCTCGGTTACGGCGCCGCACTCTTGGATAATACGGTCGGCAAGAGTGCTCTTGCCGTGATCGATATGAGCGATAATCGAGAAGTTGCGGATATTTTTTTGCACAAAATGCCTTATGAAAAGAGCGAGTTAACGCTCTCGTTGTGATAGACGCGGCGAATTACCTCTGAAAAAATTGGCGCAGCCGGAAGTACCGTGATCTTGTTGCACGCTTCCTTCAAAGGAAGGGTATCCGAGACTATCAGCTCGTCCAACTCCCCTTCGCGGATACGATCGTAGGCTGGCCCGCTGAGCACAGGATGGGTGCAGCACGCGATGACACTTTTGGCGCCCCGCTCTTTGAGAGCGGCGGCCCCCTTGACGATAGTGCCGGCGGTATCGATCATATCGTCAACGAGAACGACATTCTTTCCTTCGACGTCACCGATGATATTCATGACTTCCGAAACGTTCGCCTGTTCGCGCCGCTTGTCGACGATCGCCATATCCACGCCAAGACGACTCGCGAAGTAACGGGCACGGGCAACTCCCCCAATATCTGGGCTGGCCACGATAAGATCTTCGAGGTTTTTGCTCTTGATATGGTTGATGAAAAGGATTGCGCCATAGAGGTTATCGACAGGAATATCGAAAAACCCCTGAATCTGTCCGGCATGCAGATCCATCGTGATCACACGGTCGATGCCTGCGGTCTCGATGAGATTGGCTACGAGCTTGGCTGTGATAGGTACGCGAGGAGCGGCCTTTCTATCTTGCCTGGCGTAGCCGAAATATGGAATGACCGCATTGATGGACTTGGCCGACGAGCGTCTCAGCGCATCGGTCATGATCAGAAGCTCCATCAGGTTGTCATTGGCCGGCGCTCCAGTGGACTGCACGATGAAAACATCACGCCCGCGAACGCTCTCACTAATCTGACACCCTATCTCTCCATCGCTGAAACGGCGAATGTTCGCACCGCTCAAAGGAGCGTCGAGATATTTGCTGATCTCCGCAGCAAAGGGTTCCGAGGCTGTTCCTGCAAATATTTTGTACCCACGCATAGATTTACCTTCGTAATAATATTGGCGCAATTATATCTCAAATCGCATCTATTCAAGTTGAAATTTTGATTTTTGAAAGCTATGGAAGATGTATGAATGGTCGGGGTGAAAGGATTCGAACCTTCGACCTCCTCGTCCCGAACGAGGCGCGCTACCAGGCTGCGCTACACCCCGCGCAACTACAGGATGAAATTATAGCAGATTTTCGAGATAGATTCTATACGTTTATGCGACTATCCATCCTCCGCCTATGAGCCTTTCTCCTTCGTAAAACACGGCCGCCTGACCCGCAGCCACCCCGTAAACCGGCTCTTCGAGAAATATTTCCCCTTTTCCACTCCTGTCAACGACCACTTCACATGGAATCTTTTTGGTCCTGTAGCGGATCTTCACTTCACACCTGAAATGTCTTAAATCCCCGGGAAGATTGACTCTTTCGATCCTGATCCTATCGGCCAGCAAAGTGTCTTGTGTGGTAACCACGATTTCATTGGTTTGCGGACGGATCTCTTTAACGTAGTGGGGCTCGTGTGCTCCTTTGACGAAAAAACCTCGCCTCTTTCCTATCGTGTAGTGCATATACCCTTTATGGTGGCCGATAACATTGCCCTCGATATCGAGCACATTGCCCGGCATATCTATCTCCATATGCTTTTTGAGCACATCTACGTATGTAGTCTCCACGAAACATATTTCGCTCGACTCTTTCTGTGCGGCGAAATCTTTGAGCGCTTCGATATCGGCGGCATACGCTTTGACATCCTCTTTGCGCCATTCACCAAGCGGAAAAACAAGACGAGGCAGAATCGATTTGTCGATATCGAAGAGAAAATAGCTCTGATCTTTCGTCTCGTCTATCGCTTCGATAATGTTTTGTCCATCGTGGCGTACATAATGCCCCGTAGCCAGATACTCCGCGCCGATGCTGTCGGCATATTCGATCATCTTTCCGAACTTTATCTGGCGATTGCAGTTGGCGCATGGATTTGGAGTGAGCCCTTTGCGATAATCCTCCACGAACGGGTTATACACTGCATCCTTGAAATCCATGGATAGATCGATCATCCTGGCTTCGATTCCAAGATAATCAGCGACATGAAGCACCCGTTCAAAATTTTTCTCATGGTAGCCCGGCTTGTCGTGAAGCTTCATATAGACTCCTTCGACCTCGTATCCGGCATCGAGAAGCAACTTGGCAGTCACTGTGGAGTCTATACCGCCGCTCATGCCTACAAGCACTTTTTTCTTTTCTGTATATTTCATCAAAGCAGTCCCGAATAGTTTTAGGGCACCCTTTGGAGGTGTCTTGTGCCGAATATACTATCGGTTATGAAAAATGTCAAGCCAGGATCAGGACTTCAGCGTCTCCAGGCGATCGCGCTTCGATCCGATATGGGTAATCTGCACGCCGAAGTTTCCATCCACGATGACCACTTCGCCATACGCTACAACCTTGTCGTCCACCAATATCTCAAGCGGATCGCTTGCCAGCTGATCGAGCTCCACCACCGAGCCTATATCCATCGAGAGTACGTCTTTAAGAAGCATTCGCTTGCTGCCTATTCTAACACGAAGAGGAAGCTTCACATCGAGAATGAGACCTATATTTTTCATCTCCGCCTCGTCCATTTCGACCGTCTCGTTTTCCGCTTGCCGCTGACGGCTTGCAGGTGCGGACTCGATCTCTTTTTCGGTGGTTTGAGAGGAAGATCCTTCCAGAAGGGGAAGAAGGGCATTGTCGAGCAAAACAAGAATAACCCCGTTTATGATACCCAAAGAGAAGTTGTAGGCCAAAAGTCTGGAGAAGCCATCCATATCGACCTCTTCACCCTCTTTGTATAGCCTGATATCACCGATGTCGAACGTCAAAGTCGGAAACTCTTTCTGTGCTTTCATTGCCGTAGCAAGAGCACCGAAGATATTGGAGACTATCTCTTTGATCGCATCAAGATCGTCATCGTCCATCGTATCTTTGCTCTCACCCTCTCCGCCAAGCATCAAATCAGAAAGCGCTGTTCCAAGATGTGGTGCTATGGCAACCGCCATCTTGCCATTGAGGTCTCCTGATACATCGATCGTAACGATGGATATGGGAGGGATAATGTTCGAAATTCCACTGATCTCCTCCTTGTCTTTAAACACCACCTCCGGACGCTGACCTGTCAAGCCCTCGATCGTGGCAGCCGTCTCCTGCGCCAGTAGATCTACCCAATCAGCCATTGACGACCTCCTTCTCCTCTTTGAGCGTAGTGGCCAATCTGGAACGACGCTCCTGTTCTATCTCTTCGAGAATCTCTTTGACTTCATCTTTTTCATCGACGATGAGTTCGATTACCTCTACGCTTTTTCTGAAGCGCCTAAGGCCAATCTTGCCTACAAAACGATCTTTGCCATCCGCGTTGATTACGGCGGTATCGTTGGCGGGACGATCGAGACGTATGATATCGCCTTTTTTAAGGCTCAACAATTCACTCAATGTCAGCTCCGCATCTCCCAAAAAGGCATTTATATTGACCTTCGCGCCCCCCACCAGTGCCTTGAGCTCTTTGTTGCGGCTCTTTTTTGCACTTTTTTCGGTCAGCATGAAGTCGCGGCTTCCAAGCTTGTTGAGTATGGATTCCAATGTGATAACCGGATAACAGATATTCATCATCCCGCTGCTGTGTCCTATGACGATCTCCATCACCACCATCACGACAATCTCGTTTTGCGCAACGATCTGTATTACATTGGGGCTGGACTCCTTGGATTCGATATTTGGATATATCTCGATTACTGGACCCCATGCCTCCTTGAGTGTCCCCATGATGATGCGCAGTATCGTGTCCATCAGGTTGAGTTCGATATCGGTGAATTCACGCGTAGTCTCATAAGGCTCTCCGGGTCCGCCGAGCAACCTGTCCACCATCGGAAAGGCGATGGAAGGATTGATCTCCAAAATTCCGTTTCCATCGAGCGGCTTCATCGAAAAAACATTGAAGCTGGTGGGGCTGGGAAGGCTCATCAAAAATTCCCCATATGTCATCTGATCGACCGAATGGAGCTGTATTTCAACGATGGAACGCATCACCGAAGAGATTTGCGAAGCCAGTGAACGCGCCATTTTATCGTGAATACCCCTAAACGCTCTCAGCTGCTCTTTGCTGACTCTATTGGGCCGCTTGAAGTCGTAAAGAGTGATCTGGCGCTGGTCGAATACCTCCTCTTCGCTCTCTAGCGACTCTGGCGTGCCTTCGTCCTCCACTGCTTCGAGCAGCGCATCGATCTCTTCCTGACTTAGAATATCTGCCATCGCCCTACCCTATGCTTTTTCTGATTTTTGTAATGATCCGCTTGTGCACCTGCGATATTCTCGATGGTGTAATGTCCAGCACTTCGGAGATCTCCTTGTATGTGAGCTCTTCGAAATAGTACATCTGCATAATCATCTGATCCCTTTTTGGTACCGTTTCTAGGATCTTCTCGATCCTTTCTACCAGATCTTCCTGCTCTATTTGTTTAAAAGTGTCCTTTTGCTCACTCTCCAGCTGGTCATCGAGAGGTAATACATTGTAGATTGCGGCAACGCGGCGAGCCTCTTTGATTTTAATCTCGTCTTCATTCAAAATTTCGGCAATATAGCTGTTTTCAGGCTCTATGCCGTGTTCATCCATATATTGCGAAATAATCTCGTCTATCATTTTGATCAGTTTCCTGTTGGTGCGGCTTACGATATCGAGTGATCTGAGATAATCGAGCATCGCACCGTATATCCGCGTCTTGGCATAACCCCAGAAAGAATCGTTCCTCTTCTTGTCGTACCGCCGGGCCAGCTTTACCAACTCTTCGGCGCCAATACCCACAAGATCGTCGAACTCCACCGAACGCGGCAGTCGTTCCGTGAGACGGTAAGCCATCGCCTTTACCGCAGGAAGATACTGAACTGCAAGCTCATCTTGGTAGTGGCGAATGGTGTCGTCGTAGCCCTGTGCCATCTTTTTCAGCCTTTCGAGCCAGCAGATTTTGCCGTATTGATATTTTCCGCATCCCCATGTGCAACATCGATATGCACTTCACGTTGCAGGAGTTGGTTGAAAAACCAGTCAAGCTTTCTCTCAAACGCCTCTTTTTCAAAATGGACTTTGCCAAATTTCATAAAACGCACAAAAAAAGCTACGCTGACATGAGCCATCAAATAGAAATAGAGTGTCGAAAAGGCTACAACCGTCAGAATATCGAATGGATCAGTTTGTGTCAGAAAGCCGATCGAAAGGCCCGTAAAAAAACCAAAAACCAGCCAAAAAGCGATGAAATTATTTTCCCGCATCCATTCCCCTCCATCCCGAGCTCTCAGAACTGTCCCAGCAGCTTTTTGAAAAAGGTGCCGATACCGCTCTCTTTGCGAGCTTCAAGCATTTTGTGTTCCTTTTTATTGCCGATAATCTTGGCAATCTCCTCGATATCGCCTGCCGGTGCGATATTCGAAAGCTCTTTGCATACCAGAACTCGCTGTTTCACACTGCGTGAAACATGGGAATCGGTCCGTACCGTACCAAGCAATTCCAGACTCAAACCTTCAGCTATATTTCCCATCGCCACCTTATTGATCGTATCGAAAATTTTCTGCCCCTCTTTGGGGCTTTTTACCTGATTGACGATCATCTTGATATCCTTACGTACACGACCAACCACTTTGACCATCGCATAAGCATCCGTAATGGCGGCAGGATCTGGCACCGTCACCACCACCACATCGTCTGCGGCCCGCAAGAACATCTGAATCGTATCGCCGATGCCAGCACCAGTATCGATGATGAGAAAATCGAGACTATCAAGTGTTTGTGCCTCATCGACAAAGCGGCTGACGATCGTCGCATCGGAAAATTTCAAGATTTCGTCTCCGCTCTCCCCGGGAATCAGCCAGAGATTGGGTTCGATCGGCACGACAATCTCGCTGAAATCGGCTTCACCCTTGAGTACATGTAGAATATTTTTATCCGCTCGCACATTGAACATGACATCCAGATTGGCCAGTCCGATATCGGCATCCATAATCCCTACTTTGAAGCCTTTTTTGGCTAGCACATAGGAGATGTTGGCGCTGAGCGTACTTTTCCCCACTCCCCCTTTGCCGCTGGTGATCGCCACCACGCGGGTTACACCCCTTGACCTCCCGTGAGAACTCATCAACGCTTCGAGTCCGCTTGCCTGTGTGCTCATGCGCTGCCCTTTCTGGCACGCCCCATCATCAAAGAGCGCACGAGGTAGTCGCTGTCTGCGCGAAGAAGGTCATCGGGCACCTCCTGACCGGTAGATAGATAACTGACCGGTTTTTCCGTTTCGTAAACGAGAGAGAAGAGGTTGCCAAAACCATCCGTCTCGTCGAGCTTGGTAAAAATCAGCGTATCGATACCCAGAGTTGAAAAGTTTTGATAGATGATCCTCAGATCTTCGAGCTTGGTAGGCGCTCCGAGCACGAGGTTCACATCGATTCCGATATCGGTATGGCTTGAAAGAAACTGCTGAAGCTTGTCGATTTTCTCTTTGTCGTACTGGCTGCTTCCAACCGTGTCGATCAGGATTATATCCATATGCTGAAGCGCCTGAAGTGCGGTAATGAACTCGGGTGGATCGACGACCGCTTCGATACCGATGCGCATCATCTTCGCATACTGCATCAGCTGCTCCACCGCGCCTATTCGATAGGTATCGAGAGTAATTATGCCGACTTTGTATTTCTTTTCCACCATATATGCATATCTTGCCGCCAGTTTTGCCAGTGTCGTAGTTTTTCCCACACCCGTGGGGCCTACGAGCATCATGATCTTTTTCTGCGGAGGCACCAGTTTCGCCTCCATGCGAACCGGCACCATTTTTCGCAACAGAGTCTGGAAATAGCGACGGACAGTTTCGCTCGAAGTGCGCATCTGCATAGGCATATGCTGAAGGGTCAGCCGCATAATCTCGTCCAGATGCTGCGGATCCATACCGCTCTTTTTCGCTATACGATATATCTCGGCAAACTCCGGCGGTATCGCACCGGAAGCGACAGGCTTCTTCTCCTCCCATACCATATTCTGTATCAGCTTCACCTTGTCGGTGAGCTTGCTCAGTTCGCTTCTGATCGCCTTGAGTTCTTCGACCTCCTGTGGTGATACGGACAAAGCGACATCTCTCCCCTGCTCTCGTGTATGGACCCTGGTGCGTTTTGTCTCTTCTGGCGGCGTACTTTTTTCGACCTGGGCGATCTTCGATATCTGACGCGCCGCTTCGGATATGTTTACGAGTATCTCTTCAGAATCATCGATAGCTCTTTTACGGCGTTTCGTTTCCGCTCTTTTTGCCTGCCGAGGAGCCTCTTCTTTTGCATCCGAAAAACCGTCGGCTCTGCCGGTGCCACTTTTGGGTCGGTTTCGTTTCGCCTTGGATGCCTCTTCGATAGCTACGACTACTTCATAAAGCGAGGATTGAGTGAGGCTCTTTTTGCGAATCTGTTTCGTGCTGACGACCAGCGCATCTTCGCCACACTGCTGCTGCGCCGCTTTAAGCGCCTGTGCAGGTGTGGGTGCGGTAAATGTCATCAATTTCATACGCTGCCATCCTTCAATAATCTCAAGGGTATCATCACCGAATCACGCTCATGAAAGTGCGGATGCGGCAAAACCAGCCGCCGAGTTCTTATGCGTAATTGATCGTAAAATATTATATCCAAATCGACCGTTCTGGGTCCGTTTCTGAAAACTCTTTTGCGCCCGAACCGCTTTTCTACCCACAACAGATAACGCATCAACGAGTGCGCCGACAAAGCCGTCTCCACCACCATTACACCATTTAGAAAATCTGGCTGATCCGAATACCCAAAAGGCGGATTTTTCAAAAGAGGCGATGTCGCCAGCACCCTTGCAACGCCGCCATGATTCAGGTAGTCGACTACACGTGCGAATCTGTCCGCCACGTCTCCTATATTGCCTCCGATTCCCACAATTGCCCTGTGCCGCATTCCGTGTGACGTGAAACGGGCCGGAAAACGTGGGGTTGAAAAGATATCGCTCTCACTCAAAGCAGCTGCGCCTTTCCATCTTTCATGACAACCATATCTTCTATACGGATGCCAAACTCTTTGGGCAGATATACACCCGGCTCTATAGTAAAGACCATGCCATCTTCGATCACGGTGCTTCCTCTGGACGAGATATATGGCATTTCATGTATATCCAGGCCCACACCGTGTCCGGTGGAGTGGATAAAATACTCGCCCATCCCACCTTTTTCTATCACATCTCTGGCAAGGCGGTCTATCTGCGCTCCGGTCATTCCGCTTCGGGCTTTCTCGATCGCCGTGTCATGCGCTTTTTTGACAAGATCGTACGCTTTTTGTATTTTGGGTGAGGTAAAACGTTGATCGTCCGTAAAAGCTACACCCTTTTTCATACAGACGGTGCGGGTTCTGTCGGAGCAGTATCGCTTGTACTTCAACCCCGCGTCCATCAGCAGAAGATCTCCCTCTTTCAGCCTGCGTTCGGTTGGCAGAGCGTGCGGCTTGGCCGCATTCGCACCGATAGCTACGATCGGATCGAAACTCAGAGGATACTCTCCATGGCGTCCAAGCGCCGCCTTTGCTTCGAAATGGAGTCTTTTCTCGCTCTTTTGCAAGCCTGCGATATCGAGATATCTGGCGAATATCTCAAACCCTTCTCTTCCGAGGATGGCGGCCTTTTGCAGCAGTGATATCTCCTCTTCACTCTTGACGATGCGTTTTTGATGCGAAAAATCGGCAACGGGCCTAAAATGCACTTCAGGAAGTTTTTGCCCAAGCTTTTTAAATCCTTCCACCGTCCAATCTTTCGGATCGAAAATCACAACCATGCGCCGCTTCCTCTGGCCGCGCACCAGGGTGCGGGCAGCCTTGAGAAGATCCGAAGCTTCCACCACCTCTATGCCGCTTTTCACGGCTTCTTTGGCCTCTGTGGTGTAACGGCTGTCGGTGATAAACCATTTTTCGCTCCCCAGAGAGAGAAAGATCGCATTGTCGCTGCTGTAGCCACACTCGTAGTAGATGGCATTTTCGTCTCTGAGGATATAGTTTGTCATCACGCCTGGGAAGCCTCTTGCTGCTGTTGCATCTCCCGCATAGCCTTGACTTCGTTTAAAATCTGGATCATGCCGACCATCGCCATGTGGTATCCAAAAGGTCCAAATCCGGTGATCTGCCCCGCACAAACAGGTGCGATCAGGCTCTTTTGGCGAAACTTTTCACGGGCATGGATATTGGAGATATGCACTTCTATCGCAGGTAGCGCAACGGCGGATATCGCATCGCGAATCGCGATGGAAGTGTGCGTATATGCCGCGGGGTTGATGATGATACCATCGGCATCGCCAAGGCACTCTTGGACCTTGTCGACTATTTCACCCTCCAGGTTGCTTTGGAAAAATTCGATATCGACACCATTTTGCTCCGCAAAAGCACGCATCTGCTCATGAATCTGCTCCAGCTTCATCGGGCCGTACACATTCTGTTCTCTAACGCCCAGCATATTCAGATTGGGTCCTTGGATAACCATTATTTTCATTCTTTTTCCTTTGAATATTGAAGTCTTAATTCAATATTTTACCTTTTTTTGACATAATATCCGCTAAAAACGGATAATGGATGAAAATACTTGCCGGCAGATGGCTGTTTGATGGGGAAAATATCGTTGAAAACATGGCTGTCGCTTTCGACGAAAAAGATGGAAATATCGTCGCTACGGGCTCTGCCGAAATTTTAGAAACCCGCTTTCCCGATGTACCGATAGAGCGTTTCGAGGCAGACACGATTATCATACCCGGGCTTGTAAACCCCCATGTGCATCTCGAGTTTGGAGCACACACGACGGAGCTCGAATATGGCGATTTCATGGGTTGGCTTCAAAGTGTCATCGCACATCGGGAGACGATCGTGGAGTCTTGCCGGGCCTCCTGCTACAAAAAGCAGATCGACGCGATGGCACAAAGCGGAATCACCACATTTGGAGCGGTGAGCAGCTATGGGAAAGATATGCGCGCCTGCCATGCAGCGCCCCAGCGTGTCGTATATTTCAACGAAGCCATCGGCTCCCAGCCTGCCGCCGTAGATGCACTGTATCATGATTTTTCAGCCAGGCTCCACGAGAGCATGAAGCTTGCAAACGAAAAATTCGTACCTGCCGTAGCTATACATTCGGCCTATTCCGTCCATCCCATCCTGATCAAAAAGATACTCAAAGAGCATGGCGATTTGCTCTTGACAGCCCATTTCATGGAGTCGCCTGCCGAAAAAGAGTGGCTTGAAAAAGGAGAAGGGGATTTTAAACCGTTTTTCGAAAATCTCCTGAAACAAAACAGGCCTCTTGCCACACCAGGAGAGTTTCTTTCTCAGTTTAAGGGAAAACGGGTACTGCTGACCCATGCCGTGCAAGCAGACGATGCTCTTCTTGACAAGATCGCCGATGCAGGCCACACCATAACGCACTGTCCCCGCTCGAACCGCCTTCTTGGATGCGGACGTCTATCGATCCAGAGGCTGCAAAAAAGGGGAATCGGCTGCCTTCTTGGCACTGACGGCCTAAGCTCCAACACTTCACTCAGCCTCTGGGACGAAATGCGGGCAGCTTTGATGATGCATCACGATGAGGATCTGAGAAAACTGGCTATCTCGCTGTTACGAGCCTGCACGTCCATAGCCGCCTGCGCACTGAATCTGCCGATCGGGCGAATCGCTGAAGGAATGAGTGCCGATATAGCCGTCGTGACTCTTCCGTCGAAACTAAAAAGCGCCGATCAAGTGGTTCTTGAGGCTATCCTCCATACAGACAATGTAGATCGACTATACATCAAAGGAAAACAACATGCCATCAAATGAGAAAGATAACCCAAACGCCGATACCGCTTCCGACAAAAAGAGAGTTTCCAGCTTTTTTGGACAGCTTTTTTCGCCAATCACATCTACGCTCGATTTCTTTCAGAAATATTTCAAATCCCTGCTTTTCTTGTTGATACTCCTGCTTCTTTTCGCGCCAATTGGCAGCGAGTCGGTCAAGCCGCCCAATCTGGCCATACTGAATCTTTCAGGCCCGATCATGAATGCCGGCAAACTGGTAAAAGAGATTACGGATCTGCGCAAGGAAAAATCGATCAAGGGGGTGCTTTTCATTGTGGATTCGCCAGGCGGCGCCGTGGCACCCTCCGTGGAGATATCCATGGCCATCAAACGGCTAAGAGCCAAAAAACCGGTAGTGGCGTACGCTGCCGGCACGATGGCCAGCGGCAGCTACTACGCATCGATATGGAGCAGCAAAATAGTAGCCAATCCTGCTGCTACGATCGGATCGATCGGGGTCATCATGGAGGGGCTGAACATAAAAGGACTTGCCGACAAACTGGGAATCAAGCCGCAAGTAGTCAAGGCCGGTAAATACAAAGAGGCAGGTACGCCATTTCGCGAATGGACGCCGGACGAAAGAAGAGAGATCGAAACACATGTGCTTGATATATATCATCTTTTTATTCAGGATGTGGCAAATGCCCGCCACCTGGATGCCAAACATCCCGAAAAATTCGCCGATGCTCGGATTTTCATCTCGGAAAAGGCGAAAAAAGTAGGTCTTATAGATGAAATCGGATCGATAGAAGATGCAAAAGATATAACGAAAAAGCTCAGCGGCGTAAAAGAGGCGCACTGGAAAGAAAAAAGCAAATTGGAAGAGTATATCGAAAATCTGGCGCAAAACTCGGCCATAACATTCGCCAATCAACTCAAAAGCTGGCTGATTCGCTAAAGGGCACCTCCAAAGAGCGTATCCGGGCAATTTGCCCCAATGGAAGCAAATTGCCCTATACCCGCTCACTTTTCAAGCAGGTAATGGCTCAGTATCTCCTGGGTTGCCCACTGGTTCTCTCCCCATGCATCTAGTGATTTTTGCAGGCGATCCAGGCTTTTGTCTCTATGGCATGCGTAGCAGGCATTGGTTTCGGGGGGCATACCGTACGCTCTGGTCTCGGCGGGCGAAACGAACCTGAACATATGAGACCTGACGGTCAGGGGCGATTTACCGGTGTGTCGCCCTGTCTTTGGCATATGACACTCTATACATTTCGAGCCTTTGGATGAGGCTTTATGGTGGGTATGCGCCTCAAGAGAGGCCTGATGAGGTCCGATAATGGAATTGAAGCCGTGACACTTCATGCAGGCGGCATTGCCTTCGGGTTTGTCGGCGGTGTTGGTAAGCTTATGGGGATCGTGACAGTTTATGCAGGTTATACCATGTTGATACATTGCATCTTTGACGAACTCGTTGCCCTGGGTGCGATTCTTTTTGGCCGCGCCATTTGGCCAAAACTCCTTCGTTTCACGTCCTGAAATAAATGGGGCCGCAAGCTTATACTTTATAAGTGCTCTGCCGGGTTCGTAGCCTGCGGGATAATCTTTCGCTTTCATCCAGAGCTTTCTGATGTCGGGGTCTTTCTCCAGCCGCTTGTCCCGATTGCGCATATGACACTGCAGACAGACTTCATTGGCACGTATCGGATCATGCAGGCTGGCTTTATAGAGAGGGTTTTCTGGGTCTTTTGCATGGTTGGATCCCGGCCCATGACAGTTTTCACATGCAATAGATGGCTCGACTCTTTTTCCGATCGCCATAAATCCGGTAAAATGGCAGCCGTCGCAGGTATTTGAAGTCGGAAATTTGTGGTTGTCGTGAGGATAAGCATCGTGATACCAATATTTCCACGGCTTGAAGCGCTGCCATTTGCCCGTCTGCACATTCCACTGATAATTCCCCAGTCTGAAATCCTTTTTGCCATCTATCACGGCCTCGATCATATAGCGCTGCTTGAATTTGCCTCCTATGGTATATACCGCTTCTTCGAGTGTGAAATCGGCATCCTTTGGAAGCTTGGAAAAGTCGGCCACTACAACTTTTGGGTCTTTTTTTATATCCTGAATCATTTTGCTGTGCCGCGAATGTTTCCAGTGATCGTATCGTTTTTCATGACACTTTTTGCATGTAGCGGAACCCACAAAAGATGCCTCTTTCTGCGATGGTGGCTGCAAATCTTTTTCAAGCCCCACGCGCGCTTGCGTAAGCTGCATATAATAAGGAGCTATCTTGGGCTCAAAAACCACCCATACCAGCAACATCCCAATAACAAGAAACAGTGTAGCCACAATAACTCTTTTCATCCATAAAGCTCCTAAAGCGTTTTACCCATTATAATACTTTTTAGCTCTACGAACACCTTTTTGGAGGCACACTCGAGGCATGCAGGCAAGGCAAGAGCACAAAAGCGTTTATCGGCTGCTATCGTTCATAATTTTGTATTTCATCATTCAAGCATAATGATACAAAACAGGAAGTCTTGAAATCCAAGCGGACGGCAAAATGCTACAATATGACCGATATTCTGCGTTTTACAAAAAGAGCGTAAACGCTCACAAAAAGCTGCGGGCAGACAATTCGCCTACCTCGCGGGCGGCGCCCATAAAACGCACAACATCAAAATCGATGAAAAGGCAAGAGCGCAATGGTCGTAGATATTTTCTCGTTTCCGGTTCACTTGCTTCTAGCGCATGGATATATCGCGCTTTTTATATGGAGTGTACTCGAAGGAGAGATCGGGCTTATGCTGGCCGGATGGCTGGCTTCCGAGCATCGTGTATTCACCTACGAAAATGTTGTCATGGTGGCGATGGCAGGTGCGGCCATCGGAGATTTGGTCGTGTTTTTCATAGGCAGGCTTTTTGAAAAGCGGGCTCGAAAATGGCTCGATGCACATCCCAAAAAAAAGAGGGCCGCCATAGCTTGGCTCAAAAAATGGGGGGCTTTTGTGATCGTTTTCGAGAGATTCATCTACGGCACACACATCCCCATACTGCTGACCATAGGGATGTCTGGCTACGATTTTTTCAAATTTCTGCTTTTCGATTTGATCGGGATTGTGCTTTGGGCTTTTGCATTCGTATCCATAGGTTACTTTTTTGGAGATTCCGCCATCAATCTCATACTTTTCGCCCAGAAAAATATATTTGCCGTCCTCTTCATATTTGCCGCTTTTATTCTGATATTTTTCTCGAACAATGAGGATTCGAAATGAAAAGATATATCACCGCTTTTATTCTTCTTTCTCTTTTTTTATGGGGGGCCGACATAAACAGCACGATAGCGCGAGGCAATGTCAAAATTTACGAGTCCTTGCTGGCCACTCTGAAAAAAGAGGGACGAATGGACGATACGAAAGCTTTGCAACAGGCACTTTTGTACAAATTGATCAATATCTCCAAAAACCCGCCCGTAGAAAAAATCAAAATCAAAGCCCCATCCGATGAAAAAGCGTATCGGGATCTGACCCGTATGTTTGTCGAGTGGTCCCTATCCAAATCCAGGGCCAAAAAAGCTGTCGAATCGATCGAAAACAAATTGGGCATGACGGCCGATCAACTCAAAAAAGAGAGAGCGGATTCACCGGATCTTTTGACACTACAGCTTCAGTATGCATTTTATCTCAAAAGCAAATTGTTATATTTGCAAAAACTCGATCGTTATGAAGAAGCTATCTCGAAAGCGGCTCCTCTTTTCATAGAAGGGGTCAAACAGCTCGCTTTCGATGTGGAAGCCGCCCGCGAAAGAGTTCGAAAGCTGGATAGATCTCTTGAAAAGCTGGAAAAGGAGATACAGAAACTCGATGTCGAAAGAGAGCGGCTCGATCTGCTCGGAAGAAGCAGCGGCGTCAAACGGATCGACAGGCAGATAGATCTTTTGAAAGCGAAAAAACGAAAATTGATAAACAGCAAACTAACCGAACTTTTCGTGGACTTTTCGGCTGCCCTTCACGATAAAAGAAAATCCGATGTATTCAGGCTCCAAAAAGAGATTATGGATATCATAAAGATCCATTATCCAAAAGATGTCCAGGAAGATTTCCGTTCCCTTTTCAACACTATGGAGACTGCGATTTTAGGTAAAGCCGAGACGATCAAAGGGGCAACGCTCGAAGAGATGAAACGGATGGTGTCTCTTTTTTGGCAAAAGATAAACACTCCACTTTTCACCATAAACGGTACGCCAATCAGCGCTTTCAAGCTCTTTATGGCCATCTTCATCTTTTATGCCGGCACCATTATCGGATGGCTCTACAAAAAAAGCATCAAACGCCTCGCCTACAAAAACAGTACGCTAACTCAATCCACCCAGACGCTGCTGTCAAATCTTGGCCACTATGCGATCGTCATCATCGCATTTTTCATCGCCCTCAATGTCATGGGAATCAATCTCTCGTCTATCGCACTCGTAGCTGGAGCGCTATCTGTGGGTATAGGTTTTGGTTTACAAAACATCGTATCCAATTTCGTTTCAGGCCTGATCTTGATGTTCGAGCACACGATCAAGATCGGAGACTACATCGAAATAGACGAAAATTTACGCGGACATGTCGGAGATATCCGTATGCGCTCTACGACCATCACCACCAACGACAATATCGATATCATCATACCAAATCAGGATCTTGTGCAAAACCGTGTCGTCAACTGGACCATGAACGACAGAATAAAAAGATTTCGCATCCCCTTTGGTGTCGCATATGGCAACGATGTTCACAAAGTGGCGGGCATAATCAAAGAGGCAGTCAAAAAGAGTGGCTTTGGCGATATCTACTCCGATTCTGTACGCTATACCCGCGTCATTATGGTTGGCATGAACGAAAGCAGTGTCGATTTTGAACTCTTCGTCTGGATAAAAGGAGGAGAGATTCTCTATCCACTCCGCACAAAATCACGTTTTCTCATGCTTATTTACGATGCTCTGTACGAAGCCAATATCGAAATTCCTTTTCCGCAACGCGATATTCATATACGCTCGGTGGACGATAAAATTTCTCTGGAGCTTAAAACCCAAAACGATATCACAAAAAAAGGAAAATCTCATGAACTATGATGTATATATTTCGACTATGCTTCACGATACGATCGCCCTCGTCACAATTTTTAATCCAATCGCTGCCGCAAGCATAATGCTATCGATGATTTCGCCCACAACCCCTGCCGTCATACGGCATATCGCCAAACGAACGACACTAACCATTCTAATAGCCTCACTAGCGACACTTTTCACAGGGGAATTCATCTTCCATTTTTTTGGCATCAGTGTTCTTTCTATCAAGGTAATCGGCGGAATTATTTTGATGATGATTGCCATAAATATGGCTTACGGACATGGAAGCGCATCCCGACACACACCGGAAGAGAGAGATGAGGCTCAGGAAAAAGAGGATATTTCCATCATTCCATTGGGAATACCCATCCTTTTTGGGCCCGGTGTCATAGCGATGATCATAGTACTGAATCATGCAGACACAAAAATTTTCGGCGTCATCGTAAGTTATGCGCTGATTGCACTATCCATACTGCTCTCGACCGCGATTGTCTATTTCTCACTTCGGTATGCCGGCGTCATATACCGCTTTCTCGGGGTGACCGGAACGAAGATCCTAACAAGAATTATGGGACTTATCGTCGGTGCAATAGCAGCGCAGTTTATTGTGGAAGGTATCAAGGGGCTCTGGATGCAAACAAGTTGATACTACGTTTTCAATATCTCCAACGCCTTTTCAACCGAAGCGTTTTTGACGGTAATGGCATATATGGCATTGGCCATGCGTATCGCCTCTTCCAGCGGGCGTTGATGGATATTTCGCCCCGTACCGTTTCCACGAGTGTGCCCTATATGAATCTGCTCGTGCAATTGAGCCAGAAATTCGGCTTCGTCGATACGGGCTCCCCCTTCACAAAGAACACCGGTGCGTCCAGCAGCCGTCGTAGCTTCGCTCAACAAAACAGGATCGAAACGCCCGTTGGTATATGGAACTTTCACTTTTACAAAATCGGCGCCCAGGCAGGTTGCCACGCCCGCAGCTCCTGCGATCAGATGTGCATCGTGCTCATCTTCCACATATTTACCTTTGGGGTAGATCCAAAGTATCGCCAAAAGACCATGTTCGTGTGCATCATGAACGATTTGTGCCGCCTCTTTGAGCATCGCGTGTTCATGTTCGCTTCCCAGATACACCGTATATCCGATACCTCTGATATCCAATCCGCTACTTCGTGCAAAACGCGCCACATCGTCCACATCCAGCCACTGCTGCGACCATGGATCTTTTTGTGAATAGGGTATCAGATTGGTTTTGGAATTGATCTTGACCACATACGGAACGCTTTTATAGTCGCGTCCATAACGGCTGAGGAGTCCTATCTGCGTGGCAAACACTCCTATATCGGCCCTGGAAGCTATCTTGAACATATGCTCGGGGTCGTTGTCTTCTTTTGGGATATCGGGGCCGTAGAAGTCATCGTTCAGATGCTCCACTTTCTGATCACCAGCAAAAAGCATCAAGCGTCCGCTTCCTCCTGTGCTCTTTTCAAAATTTTCCAGAAACTTTCCTTCGCTATCGGCCGGCACATCCGCCGGCAGCCATTGCTGTATCATGATTCATCCTTTTTGTTTCAGAAATGCTTCTTATCTATAATCTCTTTTGCAGATATCCTTCAAACAGTTTGGCAGTGGCTTGCCTGCGATAAAAGCTGCGATATTTTCATACGATATCTCCATGATCCGCTGCAGCGCCTCTTTCGTGTAGTAGGCCATATGCGGCGTATATAAAACGTTTGGCCGGACTACAGATTGCAAGTCGGCGGTGACATCCAGACAGAGCACGTTGGGAAGAGAGCGATAGAGAGATTTTTCTATAATCTCTCCGCGTGCGACATTCACGATGATCGCCTCTTTTTTCAAAAGCGCCGCTCTTGAGCTGTTTATCAGATCCTTGGTTTCAGGCGTCAAGGGCAACGCTATCATGATTACATCACTCTTTTGCAACACCTCATCCAGAGCGCAAAAATCGATACCGAGCTCATCCACGATCGGCTTGCGACTCCTGGACCATGCGCTGATATCCATACCAAACCCCTTGGCCATGTAAGCCATTCGCGAACCGATCGTACCCAAACCAAGAATACCGACTCGCTTGCCGTACAATTCGACTCCCTTGAGATCATGATACTCGAAAATCCCCTCTTTGCTCCTCTGCAACGCCACATGTGTATGCCGCGTAGCGCACAAAAGCAGAGAAAACGCAAACTCCGCCACCGCGGGTCCGCCATATCCCGCCACGTTAGAGGCTATAATATCTCTTCGGTAGAGCTCTTTGCATTTTATATGATCGTATCCCGTAGAGCGTGTCTGCAGATATCGCAGCTTCGGAAGGAGCGCCAAAATATCGTCGTTTATGCGCGAATGGACAAACACCGACACGATCTCGTAATCTTGCGGCTCTTTGAGCTCTTCATTGATCGTACCTTTGAAAAAGTACAGATCGTGCCCTCTCAAGCGCTTCGAAAAAAACTCTTTCTCTTCCGGCTTGGTTTCAAAAAATGCAATTTTCATTCTATATTCTTCCCAGTTTTTTCTCGAGTTCCACAATGTCGCGCATAGTGCCAAGGACGCTGTCTGGATTTAGACTCATGGAGTCTATGCCCAGCTTCACCAAAAACTCCGCCACTTCCGGATAATCGCTTGGCGCCTGTCCGCAAATACCGCTGTGGCGATCGTTTCTCTTGGCGCCCTCCACTGCCATCTCTATCATCTTCTTGACGCCCGGATCTCTTTCATCATAATCGAAAGAGACGATTTCACTGTCTCTATCCACCCCCAGTGTCAGCTGTGTCAAATCGTTGCTTCCGATACTGAAGCCATCGAATATTTTCGAAAAATCGTCTATAAGGATCACATTGTTTGGTATTTCACACATTACATATATTTCAAGGCCGCTCTCTCCTTTTTTCAGGCCGTTTTTAGCCATCGTATCCAGCACCCTTTCTCCCTCTTCGACGCGGCGACAGAAAGGGATCATCAAAATTACATTTTCAAATCCCATAGTCTCGCGCACCCGCTTCATCGCCTCACACTCGAGAGCGAACCCCTCCTCGTAAGCCGGATGCGAATATCTGGCTGCACCGCGGAATCCGATCATCGGGTTGTCCTCTTTTGGCTCGAAATATTTTCCGCCAAGCAAAGAGGCATATTCGTTACTCTTGAAATCGCTCATTCTCACGACACACGGCCTGGGATAGACCGTGGCGGCTATCGTCGCGACACCTTCGCTCAGAGTCTTAACGAAAAATTCAGTCATGCTGCCGTAGGCTTTGCTGAGTTTCAAGAGTTCCTCTTTGGTCTCTTCATCCACCTTTTCGGGATGCTTCAGCGCCATCGGGTGGGCCTTGATATATTCGTTTATGATAAACTCCATCCGCGCCAGGCCTATGCCATCGACAGGAAGATTCGCCAGCGAAAAAGCGATATCTGGATTGCCTAGATTCATCATGATTTTGGTCTTGGGTTTTGGAAGTTCGGAAAGATCGACCTTCTCGATCTCATAATCGAGCAGCCCTTCATATATATAACCCGTCTCACCTTCGGCGCAGCTGACCGTAACCTCCGGAACATCTTTTAGGATGTCCATCGCATTCTCCGCTCCTACCACGGCAGGGATTCCAAGCTCACGGCTTACGATCGCGGCATGACAGGTGCGCCCTCCTTTTTCCGTAACTACAGCGGCAGCTATTTTCATCACGGGCTCCCAGTCAGGGGTCGTGGTTTCGGCTACCAGCACCTCTCCCGGTTTGAAATCGGGCAACTCTTCGAGGCTTCGTACCACATGGACTTTTCCTCTGCCGATTTTCGTGCCGACAGCCCGGCCAGTCGCCAACACTCTACCTCTTTCTTTCAGTCGGTATATTTCGAGGATATTCCCTTTTTTCCGAGACTGTACCGTCTCTGGCCTCGCCTGTACCATATATATACGTCCGTCTATGCCGTCTTTGGCCCACTCCATATCCATAGGTTTTTCATGACCGGCTTTTTTCGAGTAGTGGCCTTCGATTTTGATGGCATAATCGGCCAGCACCATCACATCATCATCGGTAACACAAAAGTGCGCCCTCTCCTCTTCGCTCGTTTCGATATTTTTCGTATATTCCACTGCGATATTGTCTGTGTTGAGCTCGTCCGAAAAGACCATCTTGAGCTCCTTTTTTCCAAGGCGCCTTTTTAAAACCGCACGATATCCTTTGAGAAAAGTGGGTTTGTGAACGTAAAAGCTGTCCGGATCGATAGATCCTTGCACGACATTTTCCCCCAATCCCAGCGCGCCGTTGATGAAAACCACATCTTTGAATCCCGTCTCGGTATCGAGGCTGAACATCACACCACTGGCCCCCTTGTCGCTGCGGACCATCTTCATCACGACAACGGAAAGATAGACTTTCGCCCAGTCAAACCCATTGTCGTGCTTGTAGTGTAGCGAGCGATCCGTGAAATTCGAAGCGAGGCATCGCTTGTAGGCATCCAGCAGCGCCTCTTCTCCTTTGATATTCAAATATGTATCGTTCTGGCCGGCGAAAGAGGCTTCCGGGCTATCTTCGGCTGTAGCAGAGGAGCGAACGGCAAGCGTCACATCATCGCCATACTCTTTTTTAAGAGCGTCGTAACCGCTTAGAATCTCCTCTTTTAGATCTTTCGGTATCTCACAAGAGTATATGATCTTTCGACATTCAGCCCCTCTTTTTTGCAACTCTTCTACATTGTCGTAATCTAGACCATCGAGCTGCGCATGCAGCTTTTCTGATGCGCCACACGACTCGAGCACGTGACGATAAGCGGTAGCCGTTACGGCGAAACCGTGAGGCACAAGCACGCCCTCTTTGGTGAGATGCCGATACATCTCTCCCAACGAAGCGTTTTTTCCACCTACTTCAGGCACATCTTCGATGCCGATCTCTTCGAACCACTTGATATATTCACTCATCGCTCGCTCCTTTTTAATTGATATCACGAGGTATGCTTTTCAAGATACTTTAAATACCATTACTGCAACACTGGAGGCGGCATCATAAACATATGGAAAAACCCTCCAAACAGCATACCCAAAAACGCCAAAATGAAATATATAATGAAGAGTGCCGGGATCGATGCCAGCGTCAGCTTCACCATGAACCAGACCAAGTCCCAAAACGGAATGTCAAGCCCCGATATGACCACATTTTTCTCTTCCAACTTTTCCATATCCTGATTTCTCCTTTTTTTATTTGTAACACAACAAATGCTCGATCCGCAGCGCCCACCCTATCGTGACGAGTCCGAGCAGCGCTACGACAAGAGCCGATCTCCAGTTCGATTTCAAACTTCCAAACCATAATGCATAAGCGGATTTGAGAAGATTGTTACTTCCTGCCGCGATCATGATGGCAGCGATGATCTGCTGGGATGTCACACTATATTTTCCTGTCAAAAGTGACAGAACAAACGGATCGATATCGGTGAAACCGACAACGAAAGAGAAGATCTCCAATCCTGCCGACCCATACTCTTCGGTGATATACTGCGTCAAGATCATCATCACGACGAACAGCAGTGCAAAGATGAATGCAGTTCCGAGCTCCAAAGGGTTCTTGTCCACAAAATCGCTCGTCTGGATCTCTTTTCGCGAATTTTTCAAAAAAAACAGGGCAATGAAAAAACCAGCGAAAGATAGCGCCAAAAAGGGTAAAATCAGCGATTTCCCGATCTCTGTGTTGAAAAGCAGCGCAATGACGATCAATCGCAAATACATCACCGACGTCGCGGCGATAATCGATGCGTCGATAAGAGAATTCTTTCCTGTCTGCTTCGACTTGCGGGCCAACACGACGGTTGTGGCGGTGGACGAGTATGTTCCCCCTATGAGCCCGGTAAGAAAATATCCCCTTTCAGGGAAAAAATATTTCTGCGTGATGTATCCGCCATAACTGATAGCGGAAACAACGACCACAGCGAGCCAGATCTTGAAAGGCGAAAGCGGAATGAAAGGAACGATATTTTCATTCGGCAGAAGCGGCAAAATCACGGCAGAAAGCAAAACCATCTTGCCGAGCGTTTCAAACTCGTGCGGATTGATTCCCAGGGTGAAACGATGGATCGCTTCACGTGCGTTGAGGATGAAAACGATGAGCACAAAAAGAAGCGAAGGCATCCATAAGTGTGAAATCTGTGTAAGCGGCCCAAAAGCGTACACACACAGCATCACCAAAAAAAGGAGTATGCTCTGACGATGGTCGATCAGCTTCCGGTGATAAAACAGTGCATAAAGGAGCGTCAATCCCGCCAATACAGCCGTGTATGGAACAAGATGCACAGTATCGATCTTGTAAAAAACGAAGCCCAAAATCCCTATGAACGTATATGTTCTGGCCGTCCCGAAAAAATCCTGCGGCTTATCGGGATGGAATCGCTCCCTGTAGGTCCTAACCTCCAGGCCTGTCAGAAAACTGAAAGCGACCGTAACGACAAAGTGTATCAGATCGGGATTCATAGCGCCATCATCTCGTTTTTACAGCAATAATTCACCCTCTCTCTCATATCACTTCAATTCCCATTTTCTTGCGGTAATACCTCAATACCGCCATCTTCACCATATCGTTGAAAACGAACCATGTCAGAGCGTATGCCCACATGAAAAGCCCCCACTCCCATCCTATAGGTGTCATCAGCCCAAAACCGTAAACGGCAATGATCGTACCGATCACTCGGGTGGAAAAAGTGGCCCCAAAAAGTATCCAGCTCGGCCACGGCCTTCTCCAAAACCAGTCGTCGATACGTGTATTATAGATGGTTCCGTGTCCCGCGATGACCATCTTGGCGAAAAATATAGCCTGAACGAAAGCTTCATAACCCTTGGTGTCGTGCATATCTACCCATTGTGGGACATGGGGCAAAAACGCTGCGCTCTCAGGATGGGATTTGAGATATACCATGACGATATAGAATATCAAAAAAGAGCTGAGCACGCCGGCAATACCAAGCCAGCTCGAGAGTACCAGCATCTCTTTCATATCCCACCGGACAGGCATCTTTCTCACTTTCGTATTGTCGTATGCGATTGCCAGAATCGGGATATCGTTGAGCAGTGCCAAAACGATGATCATTACGGCTGTCAAAGGGTAGAAATTAAAGACGACGATAGCCAACGTCATGAAGACGACGATACGAATCGTTTCGGCGATACGGAAGATCGTATAGCTCTTCATCCGCTCGAAAGTGATGCGCGCCTGCTTGATCGCATCGACGATGACGCGAAGACCTGGCGCCATCAGCACGATATCCGCCGCAGCCCTCGCCGCATCGGTGGCGCCGCTTACGGCTATACCGCAGTCGGCTTTTTTCAATGCCGGAGCATCGTTTACGCCATCTCCCGTCATTCCCACGATATGGTCGGCTTTTTGAAGCTCATCTACGATAAAGTATTTATCCTCTGGAAATACCTGTGCAAAGCCGTTCGCCTCCTCTATGGCCGCGATGATCTCGCTCTCGTGCCGTTTGACGGATCCTTTTGGAAGAGGCATGTTGTAAAGCTCACGTTTGACCTTTTTCATTATGTCGGAGACGATCCTGTCGATCTCCTCCTTTTCGGCATCGGGATGGAACTTCTCCGCGATCGCCCGCGAGAGAACTTCGGAGAGGTAGATATATTCTCCTATCGATTCACCCTTGAGCTCTCTGATATCCTGAATCTTTTCACCGATCCCAAGAATCCTGGCAATATAGCGTGCGACAGCGATATTGTCGCCCGTGACCATTTTGATCTCCACGCCTTTGGCGCGCGCCTCTTCGACCGCCTCCTTGCTATCATCCCTGGGCGGGTCGAAAAGTGGAATGAGGCCGATAAAATGGTAGAAATCCTCTTCACATTTGCGGTAGGCTACCCCAAGAGTCCTGAAACCTTTTTCAGCGAAACGCTCCACCGCGTCGTACACCGCTTTTTTGTCGAATTCGTTCTCGTGGCACTGCTCGATGATAACCTGCGGTGCGCCTTTTGTGAAAACCAGACACTCTTTTCCTTCATACAGAGCTTCCGTGCGCTTGTGGACCGGATCGAAAGGCAGAAACTTCGTCAAACGATAGGAGGCGATTTTTTTGCGCAGATCGTGACCGTCTATATATTCGAAAATCGGCTTTTCGATCGGATCGTTGTTCTCCTCCTTGCTGGCCAGTGCCGCATAGAGCATCAACTCTTCGACCGAATGCCCATTCGCGACATACGGATCGGCCAGGCTCATTCGATTTTGCGTCAGCGTACCGGTCTTGTCGGAGCACAGGATATCCATACCCGCCATCTCCTCGATGGCCGCCAGCCGACTGACGATCGCCTGCTTTCTTGCAAGATTCACGGCGCCTACCGCCATAGTCACCGTCAAAACCGCCGGCAGTGCCACAGGAATCGCCGAAACCGTCAGCACAAGCGAAAAGACGAGCAACTCGAACGGGTTTTCATGCCTGTGCAATCCTACGAATATGATGATCAGGATCATCACGATCGTCACGGCTATCAGAAAATCTCCGACCCGTATGACCATTTTCTGGAAGTGGCTCTTTTGCTCTCTTTCGGCTTTTGCGACAAGGCCCACCGTCTTTCCAAAATATGTATTTATCCCCGTCGCCGTGATCTGCGCCACCATTTCACCCTGTTTGATGGTGGCGTTGGCGTAGAGCTCGTCTCCCACCTTTTTCGTCACCGGCAGCGATTCACCGGTCAATGCCGACTGATCCACCAGTAAAAAATCGCCACCGCCGAGCAGTTTCGCGTCCGCGGGAACGATATCGCCTATTTTGACCTTGATGATATCTCCGGGCACCAGCTCTCTGGCCGGGATCTCCTTCCACTCTCCATCTCTCAACACCAGGGCTTTGCGCGCCAGCTTCTTTTTGAGTACCGCAATGGCATTGATGGCTTTGGATTCCTGGTAAAAATCTACAAAAGCGTTGACTAGCAGCATCGCCAGGATAATATAGAACTCCTCCCAGTGACGCACTGCCGCGGCCAGAACGGCCGCCACCTCAATCATCCACGGAATCGGCCCCCAGAAACGCCGAAATAGACGATGAAGCCAACTCTCCTCTTTCTCTTTTATCTCGTTGTATCCATACTTTTTGAGCAGCTCGGCCGCCTCTTCACCGCTCAATCCTCTCCAGTGGGAGTTGGCGGCAACTTTACCGGATGCATTCTGATCGGACGGCTGTGTCTGGCTTTGTGCCGTTTGTCGCCTCTTTTTGTGTCGCCTATGAGACATCGTATCGTTCCCTTAAATAAATATTTTCTCTCCCTGCTTCACAATATGCGCTTTTTTGCCCATTTTCTCCAAAATAGCCTCTTTGAACACTTTCTGCTTCTCGTATTCGCCATGGATCAGGAATATTTTACCCAGCTCGTCGAAAGCCTGCATCCACTCTAACAGATCGTGCTGATCGGCATGGGCCGAGAAACCGTTGATCGTATATACGCTCGCGCGCACCACGATCTCTTCGTGATAGATGCGCAGATGTCGCTCACCCTCGACAATCTGTCGCCCAAGCGTTCCTTCCGCCTGATAACCCACAAACAGCACGGTATTTTTTTCATTCCAGAGACGATGCTTGAAGTGGTGCAGAATCCGGCCGCCGGTGCACATGCCACTGCCGGCGATGATGATACATCCGCTTTCGATACTGTTGATCTGCCTGGAGTCTTCCGATTTAAGAGTGTAGTGAAGATATGGAAACTCGAAAATCGTACCGTCACGCTTGAGATAGTCGTTGCATTCACGGCTAAGCTCCTTGTGGTATTCATCGTAAACTCTCGTAGCCGCTATAGCCATCGGGGAATCCAGAAATATCCGGCAAGGAGGCAGCTCCTTGGCATCGTACATCTGTTTCAGCAGACATAGAATCTCCTGCGTTCTTTCGATGGCGAAAGACGGAATCAGAACGTTTCCTTGGTTGAGCAGCGTATTGACTACCGCCTCCTTGAACTCGGCCACGCTTTCGGCGATCCCTTTGTGATTGCGGTCTCCGTAGGTCGATTCTATATAGAGTGCATCGGCTCTTTTTACGATTTCAGGATCGCGCATTACCATATCGTTGTGATTGCCAAGATCGCCGCTGAACACGATCGTTTTGGTCGCACCATTTTGCACGAAATTCAGCTCTATGGTTGCAGAATCCAAAATATGCCCGGCATTTCTGAAAGTCGCTTTGACATTCTTGGCAATTTCTGTAGTTTTGCCGTACTTTACAAATGTCATGGGAAGATCATAGGCCGCATCCACATCCTCTTTCATATATAGCGGCTCCTGAACGCTCGCTTCCATGCCCCTGCGTTGAGCTTTGCGATACCTCGTCTGATACTCTTCGAGCATCAGATGCGCAGCGTCGAGCAAAACTACCCTTGCCAAGTCCATCGTGGATTTGAGCGTTATAATCCGGCCTGCGAAACCCTCTTTGACAAGTTTCGGTATCCGCCCTATGTGGTCCAAATGCGCATGAGTCACCAAAAGGATATCAATCTCTTTGGGATCGAAACCGAAAGGCTCGTAGTTCCTATCCTCAACCACCCCTTGAAACATACCACAATCTACCATGATGGTCGGTCCGCTCTCTATCCGTAAAACATGGCAGGAACCCGTTACAACCTCCGCCGCCCCAAACGATCTTGCAAACGCCATATCAAATCCTCAATCTTTCAATCGCTTAAAAGCGCTCTCCAAGGATTCACTGAATGTCGGATGAGCCAGCACTGTCCGCCTGGCCAGTTTCACATCCATCTCTCCTGCCAGCGCCATGGAGACGGCCGCTATGAGCTCTTCTGCGCCCGGACAGAAAATCTCTCCACCCAAAATGAAACCGTCCGCATCGGCACACACTGAAATGATTCCCAAATCCCCATCATGGGTGCGAGAAAACGGAAGCCCCGCCAAAGGGACAACACTCTCTTTGCATATACTCCCTTCAGCTTCGATCTGCTTTCTGTTCTGGCCCACTACGGCATAGGAGCATGGCAGGGTATGTATGAATTTAACGACATTGTCCAGATTCAAAACTTCGGGATCTTTGCCCAGAATCCTCTTGACGACATATAGCACTTCGGCCCTCGCGGCATGCGCTAGCATTAGCTTGCCATTGCAGTCGCCCACCGCATAATGGTCCGGACAGGTCGTCTCGAAATGCTCGTCCGTAACGATACCGTGCCTGTCCACCTTCACCTCATCAGTCTGAATCACAGCGACATTCGCGCGTCGCCCCGTAGCTACCAGCAGTTTTGGCACATAGCTTTCAGATCCATCGATATACACGATATGCACACCGCGCTTTGTCG
>Ga0256842_1000046_pt1 | contig 90141 bp, 108 predicted proteins | sample 4559240metaG_FD_185973 | JGI IMG/M metagenome (GOLD analysis project Ga0256842, IMG submission 185973) | Hydrothermal vent microbial communities from Guaymas Basin, Mexico - 4559-240 | ecosystem: Environmental > Aquatic > Marine > Hydrothermal vents | place: Mexico: Guaymas Basin | collected... | reverse complement strand
AATAGATTCCCTAAAAACAAAGTGCAATTCAAATCTACCCTAAGCTGGCTCAAATCCTTCGCTTTATTACATAACCTTATAAATTGTTACTATAAAAATATTACATCTTGACAATCTCGACCTAATCTTCAGGGAAATAGGATCTGAATCTATTAAGGTAAGTCTGTAGATCCTTACGATAAAAACGATTCATAGTATCAACTCCCTATTATAGAATATCAATACAGAGGGTTCACCGAAAGTAAATGTAGTTAATAAAAGGTATAAGGCATCGAAATTGAGAAGATAGCGCCGCCGCCAGGATTCGAACCTGGGACCATCGGCTTAACAGGCCGACGCTCTACCAGCTAAGCTACGGCGGCTCGGATTGTTTGTTATATACATGTGCATTTAAATCTTACCCTCAGTGGCAACTATCCTCCTCGCGTTGAGCCTGCCGAGCTTCGAAGCACCATCGACTATTATCGATTCATCGGCTTCAACAACACCTATTACGGATCCACTCGCTATTCTAACGTTCTTAGCTTTAACGGAGTAGCCTACACACCTATCTTGAATAAAAACATCTTCCTGAGCTATTATGGACTTGAATCTTGTGTATGCACCTATTACTGCTCTTCTGCAGATTATATTCCCGCTCACAACGCATCCCTTTGCAAGGTAAACCTCATTTGCTTCAATATTTCCCCAAAAGTTCGTGAACATTCCAGCCACAACTCTCCCGTCGAATCTGAGATGCCTAACAACCACACCATCTTTCTTTATTAGTAAAATGTTCTTCGATCTGTCGATCTTGAACATCGATATCACCTCTTGAGCTTTTTAATACCCTGCCGAACCGAAACCGCAACACCTCTACTGAACTCAAGCATCTCCTTAGCTGATAGAACGGCTCTTCCTGTTGCGAGCAATCTGTCATCTACATCGACCACTATTACTTCATCGTTAGCTCTTATATTGGGATCTACATCTACCACATGCTTCGCAAACACGCTTTTGCCTTCAGCTATAAACTCCGCAACATCCTTGAGAACCACAACCCTCAGCTTTGGATACTCAAAAGCCTCATGCAGTCTTCTAGCCCCCTCAACGCTCAAAGTGAACCAACCAGAATCTGCCTTAAGCGTGGCGATTCTAACACCTCTATCCTTTATCTGTCTTATCCTTCCCGTTGTAGGCGAGAGAACAAACTTGCAGGTATCTGGGAAAAGAATCCTCCCAGCTCCTTCGCCGAACTGGTAGTCCGCTATAACCCTAACGGTTCTGAGCATCCTATCTTCCATATCTCCTTTCCCTCCTCTGGAACTCTCTCAAACATCTTAAAAAATCTACGTATCTGAAGCTTCTCCAGTCTATGTCAACAAAATACAGTTCGCTGTATATACTCTGCCAGATTAAAAATTCGGGAATCTCCTCCCCCGCTTTAACGATCAAATCCGGCGAGCTCTTGATCTTAAGGAATCTTTCCACGTCGCATTCTTTAACATCATTCGGATCGATCTCACCAGATTTTACGAGCTTAGCGAGTTCCTTGACGGCATCTGTAATCTCATCCTTTCCTCCGTAACCTTCAATCAAATTTAAAGTTATGTTACCCTCCTTTTTAGACTCTATTCTCTTCTCTTTTCCTTTGAAGCAGACCGTAACTTCCCGAATACCAAATCTCTCACACCAACTGAGGAATTTTTTCAAACCGTTCTCAATAAAATCGTTATCTGCAACGATCATTATATGCTTTGGAATTTTTCCAGATAAAAGCTCCCTTTCAAGCCTTCTCTCGTAAATTTTTTTTATAAATTCGATCATCGACACAAATTTTTAAAAGCATGGTTAATTAAACCTTTGCAATGTTTATAATTTCGGCGATAGCTCTGCTGTCCATACTCTTGAGACCATCCTACGCCATGGTAATCACGTTGGCAGTTGCAACGTTTGCTCATAAAAGAGATAAAGTTTTAAGGGACGTTGCCCTACTTTCCTCTCTTCTTTTGGCATTGACCCACTTGGGTCTATCCAAGCCCATAGTTTTGGCTTCGATGTTCGTTTTGCTCGGCCACAAATTTAAAAGAAACGCAATCTGGAATACTTTAATTTACACCACTTTGGGTCTTGCTTTCTTAACACTCTACGACTCAATTAGCGGTTTAAACTGGAACTTTGAATACATGGTATTTCTCTCGCTTATGGGTGGTTTAACGGCATCTCTGATAGAGAGTGCGAAGGGCAACGAAGTTGTAATTCTGTTAGCAGTCGCTACCGTTTACACGATCTTTCACATATATGCCATAAACGTCTCGTTAAATCAGCTCGCAATAGCGTTTGCGATCTCATTCATTTTAAGCTTGCTCGCCACGAAATCTGGAGTTGCAGATGAGAGCGGGCTTTTAAGTGCAACGCTCATCGGAACCCTCACGATAATCTTCTCGGACATCAGATTCTTCGTTATATTGCTGTTGTTCTACGGAATTGGTTCCGCCGTAACTAAATACAGATACTCTGTGAAGCTCGCGAGGGGTATAGCTGAACAGGCTGGAGGAGCGAGGGGATATGCGAACGTGTTCAGCAACAGCCTCCCCGCTCTGTTCTTTATAATGAACTATGGTGTCCTTAAGTCAGAGCTGTTCGTGACCGCCTTCGTCGCAAGCGTCGCATGTGCTTTGGGGGACACGATGGCGAGCGAGATAGGAAAGACAGCCAAGAGTGTTTATCTGATCACGAACTTCAGGAGGGTTGAACCGGGTGTTAGTGGGGGGATCTCTTTCATCGGAGAGATCGCCGCACTGATTGGATGTCTCATAGTGTGCCTTTCAGCTGTTTCGCTCGGGGTCTTGAGCTTCAAGTTGGCGATAGTTGCGTTCGTCGCCGGCTTCATCGGGATCCACATAGACAGCATCTTGGGAGCTACCTTAGAAAAATGGGGATATCTGAACAACGCTGGAGTCAACTTCTTTGCCACTTTGAGCTCCGGAGCCCTCTGCTATTTTCTCCTTAGGTAGTATGCTAAAGCTAACGCGGTCAATCCTAAAGCCATGCCGAAACCGGGTATCTCTATGTTCGATATCTGGTGCAAGTGGTGATAAGTTCGAACCTCCTCTTCTGGCGTTACGGGTGGTGCTTCAACTTTCACGAGCTCCTTTTCAGGATATGCTTTTGCAACGACGAGGATTAGCTTTGCTAACCTTTCTGAAAGCTTGTAGTATGATATTGCCATTGCCATATCCTTTTGAGTTTCTGCAAATTCATAGTATGCGATTGGAAGAATGGGGGTTACTGCCTTCTCTGCCTCTGCCAAAGCTGCCATTGCGGACTTCTTAGCTGATTCGAGCTTATCTCTAAGCATGTCGTTCGTAACGACGCCTATGAACTCTATCGACAGACTCGCCCTTGTGATCGCGTCTATGCAGGTTATCGCCGAACCAGCGTAGAATCCCATGTCGAATTGTCTCCTTGCGAGATCCATCGTCTCCTCTGCACTACTTATCAGATTTGAGTATCCTCCAATCGACCTTGCATACACTATGAGTGACTCCGCCTCTCTGAAGTAGAACTCCGACCTCTTCTTTAGCTCTTCTCTATTTATTGGAACATCCTCTTTTATCGTGTTCAAAAGCGATAGCCAGACCTTTGCACTCTCTATCCTCTCCTTTGCCAACGCTAAGTAGTAGAGTGCAGAATCGAAGTCTCCGGAAGTCTTAGCATCGAATAAATACTTCTCAGCCCAAGCTATCCTCTCCTCAGCCGCTCCAACTATCTGGAACGATTCTACACCCAAACCCTTTATGCTCTTGAGGTAATCGACCATATCGTCTATCTCCTTGCTGACGTTGTCGAACTCCTTGCTGAGGTCGTCGTAGTTGTTAATAGTGTAGCGGTAGTATAGCTCCCTAAGCTTTATCTCCGCTTGGAAGTATTTTGATGTTGCGGTGTAATAGAATCCCTTTTGGTAGTAGTCATCTGCTTCGTGAATGATCTGGATCGCTTCCTGCGGTTCTGTGAACTGCTTAACGATGTCGAGTAGATGCATAGTTCTATTCTTCATGTTTATAGCGAGAACCTTGAGCAGATCCGAATACTTCGAGATGTTGAACGAAGGCTTGGGCTTTTCTATGGAGTATCCCGTATAATACCACAAAGCCTGCTCTATCGTGCTCACTTCGATGACCTTAACACCAAGCTTCTTGCCCATTTCCACCAGATCAACGGGCTTCATTCTCGTCGTTATGATTAAGAACGGTCCCTGCCTCTTCTCAACCCTCTCCTGAACGTAAACTACCCTCTGCCCCTTTGGAATCAGAAATATCTTCGCTCCAGCCTTTGCAGCGGCTTCAAGCTTGTATGGTATTCCTCCTACTGGCCCTATGAATCCGTCGGGATATATCATTCCGGTCATGAAAACGTCCTTTCTGAGTGTTAGGTTCTTCAGGCCGGCAATCGTTGCTATGGTCATCACCGCTCCTGCAGAGGGCCCACCGACTATAGGCGCATCAGCCCTGATCTCGTAGAAGAAGTCATATTTTGTGAAGTCCAATCCCAACAAATCGCAAGCCGTTAAGGCGGCAAGCTGGGCACTCCCTTGCATGTCTATCTCGGTGTAGGGAATCGTAGAGACGAAAACCTTTCCAGTTCCGGGGGTAATCGTCACTGTGATGTTTATAACTGCTCCTTCGGGCTTTTCGCCGGTTTTAACAGCAACCGCCTTAATGTTAACGATCCTCGCATTGACGAACTGTCCCTTCGCGGGAGCGAGTGAAAGCAACAGCGTTACTATGAGTGCGAAGCACAGCCATTGACGCATAACTGAATTTTATTGCTATCGAACAAAAATCTTTTGGAGGCCTAAGAAGAGTGAATGTGAAAGCTTGGAAGATTAAATGAGGGTCTCGATGATATTGTTCATCTCTTCAGCCTTTTCCTTCAGAATCTCCAAAGCCTTTTTCATCACCGTTTTGACCGGCAAGGCTCCGGTTCCTTCGACGGTGAAGAGGTAGTTGTTCGTATCTAAGATTTCTATCGCGTTCTCTTCGCAGTTCTTGACGCACTCCATGCACATCGAGCATGCAAGGATATCACCTACTACAATTTTACCTTTCTCGACATTCAGGACCTTCCTTGGACAAGCCTCAACACAGCTCCCACAGTTGTTGCAGTTATCTTTGATAACGATCTCTGGGATTATCTTGTAGAAACAAACCGAAACGGGCTGGTATTTGGAATGCTCCTTTCCAGTTCCAAGTCTTGCAACAGCTTCGATCATCAACTGCTGACCTTCGTAAAGCTCTATGATCGGAATGTTGTCGAAGACTGGTCTAATTTCTGGATCATCTGAAATTAAATCGCCAGAATAAACTACTTTGGGCCCTTCAACGTTCAGTCTAAAGGAAACCTGACAATTCGGGCATCCTTCTCCTCCGCAACTGCATTTGTCGGGCATGTTGAACCTTTCAAGATCGGTTTTTATCGGTATGAGACCTATTCTATGGGCAATAATCTCATCATATAAGAATGAAGTATTCATGTAGAAATCCACATAGTCAACAGCCATCGTAGGAACTAAGCTCTTCATAGCTCTTCTGAACGAATTTGCCAGAGCTATCGGAGCATCGTAAAGAATGAACCTAACCTTAAATTCACTTTCCTCAAGTATCTCGATTTTCATAAATATACCCACACGAACGCTTTATTTAAAATTTTAGAAGGGTTAAACTCTTCTACCTCTCTTACCACCCGGCGGTCTCGTTCCATCGTGCGGAATCGGCGTAACGTCTTCAATTCTACCAATTTTCAGCCCTGCTCTTGCGAGAGCTCTTATCGCCGCCTGAGCTCCTGGGCCGGGTGTCGTGTGCTTATTGCCGCCGGGTGCTCTAACCTTTATATGAACACCTTCAATTCCCTTCTCCTTAGCAATTTCAGCTGCTCTCAGAGCGGCCTGCATCGCTGTGTATGGATTACCCTCATCTCTGTCAGCCTTTACGATCATACCACCGCTAACTCTCGCGATCGTCTCGCTACCAGTTATGTCAGTGATCGTGATGATCGTGTTGTTGTAACTGCTGAATATGTGCGCAATGCCCCACCTACCCTTCTTTTTCTTCTCAGCCATAAATTACACCCCCTACGCAACTTCTACACTTTCAGATCTTTTAGCGAAAGGTGAGTTTGGATAGTAGCTAATCTTACTTTCTTCGTCCTTTTCAACGATGTAGCTTGGAGCGGTGACTCTTCTACCGTCGATCGCTATGTGGCCGTGGGTTATGAGCTGTCTTGCCTGCTTAATAGTCCTCGCAAGTCCCAGTCTATAGACTAACGTTTGTAACCTTCTCTCCAAGAAGTCTTCAACAGTCAAGTTTAGAATGTCATCGAGAGTCGCGTTTTCATCGAGCACACCCATCTTGGCAAGCCTCTTGATTACCGCCTGAGCCTTGGCTCTTGCATATTCACCCTCTCTGCCCGGTAGGTTGATCTTACCCAAAAGATCTCTCGCTACTCTCCTATACTTTCTCAAAATATTCTGGAATCTCCAAAGCTCTCTCTTGTTTCTAAGTCCATATTTGATTACAAGCTGAGCTTCCCTTTCAAGTCTAACTTTATCCCAAGGATGGGGAGGAGTTACATACTTCTTCCTGTGCCTTTTGGGATCGCCCATTCAATCACCTCACTTCTTCCTTCTAACCACACCGACGGTCATACCCTTTCTACCAGTTGACCTCGTTCTCTGACCTCTAACCTTCTTACCCTTGGCATGCCTAACTCCTCTGTAGCACTTGATTCTAATCATTCTCTCGATATCGATCATCTTCGCGAAGTCGACGTCCTTGGCAAGCAAATGGAGATCTTTACCTGAATACGGGTCTTTCCTCCTGTTGAACATCCAAGACGGGATGTGCTGTTCAAGCTCTTCCTCGACGAACTTCCTTAGTCTCTCTATCGTTTCGTCGTCGAGCTCACCAAGCTTTTTATGGGCATCCAAGCCCAAGGCGTTGACTATAGCCCTCGCCATCCTTAAGCCAATTCCCTTTATGCCGGTGAGAGCCATCATGACGCTCTTATTACCATCCAAATCCGTATCCGCAATCCTGACAATATGCTTGAACTCCGTCATTTCATCACCGCTAAGAGAACCGAATATTAAAACGATATTTAAAGGTTGTTGCTGGTAACTGTGTTGGGTTACATATTTAAGCAATCGAAACGAATCTGTTCAGATGCCAGAAGTTGAAATTCCAATAAACGAAGTCAAAATAGAGAATTTTAAATCGATAAAAAGCCTTAAACTGGAATGTAAGAGAGTTAACGTGTTTATAGGGGAACCCAATACTGGAAAATCGAACATAATCGAAGCTATCGTAGGAATTCCGTCGTTATTCTACTACAACCCAGTCAGATTCAATGATAACGATCCGAATAAATTCATCAGATTTAAAGATTTAAGTAACCTGTTTTACGATAACAACATAGAAGAGGAGATAAGGATAACATTTGAAAACTTCACGATCATCATAGATTTTAAAGATGGTAGCTATAGATGTAGAGTTGAGCCAAATCTATTATCATCGGTAGCGTTTCCACCATCATACAGCTATGAATACGAGTTCGATCGAATCGCCAAGCACTTCAAATTCTACAGATTTAGACCTGTTAAGTTAGATAGAAGAGAAAGCGAATTTCTGCTACCACCTGATGGTAGAAATCTCTTTGCGGTTTACTTAACTCACAAAAGTCTGAAGAGTATCTGTAAAGATATATTTGCAAAATTTGGTTTAAAGATCATGATAGAACCAAGTTCCAACGATTTGAAGATAGTTAAAGAGTCGGAAGATTTACTCATAATGTATCCCTATGAGACCATTTCAGATACGATTCAACGTTTAATATTTTACTTATCTATAATTTTGACCAATAAAAATTCGATAATAGCGATGGAAGAGCCAGAAGCCCACACTTTTCCGTATTACACCAAGTATCTTGCTGAACTGATAGCTTTGGACGATAGCAATCAGTATTTTATAACAACTCATAATCCCTACTTTTTGCTAACCTTGATAGAGAAGACAGATAAGAGAGATTTAGCCGTTTACATTACGCACTATGAGGATTATCAAACTAAGGCTAAGAAGTTGAGCGAGAAGAAACTTGAAGAGCTTCTCGATTTAGGATCGAGTGCTTTCTTTAACTTGGATATACTGATGGAGGAATAGTCGATGGGTTTCAAAGGATACATTTTCATCGAATGCAAGACCGATAAAGCTCTAGTTTTAAAAATAGTATCCTCCAAAAGGTTCGTTAGATGTGCTGGTGGCATTGGGGAAGTCTGCAACAAGCTTAAAGATAGCGAGAACTCATGCGGGCTTGTGGATGAAGACCCAACAAAATCAAGACCAAGGTATATGATAAATCTCCTAAATGATCCTAGCTCGATCGTCTCCAACGAACATGATATAGTCGTTGCTCATGATAAGGTTAGAAATAACTATCTGATCGTTCTTCGCCCAGATCGCGAGGGCTGGCTTATAAAAACGGCAAAAATGTTAGGCATAGATTTAAGGCAATTTGATCTTCCAAACGAATTTAAGAAAATTAATCTTATCAAGCCTAAGAAAGTAGAGATGCTCATCGATGAAATCCTAACCGAAAATCACCCAAGAATGAAGGAATTATATAAAGCGTTCAGTTTTTGCAGGCGAACCGAGATTGATCTCTAAATTATAAACCTACTACAGAATTCTGACGACTCTATCTGGCAAAACAGCATAAATTTCAACGTTATTTAATTTTTTAATCTCTGAGATCAATTCTTCTCTTAATTTCTCGTCTGTTACGCCAAAAGCGATCTTGAGTCTCCTTCCCGTTAATATCGGGCTTTGGATTATCTTATCCCACAGCTTTCTGATCTTCTTCAGCTTCCTGAGCATCCTCCTTTGATCGGTCTCGATCTCAACGAAGATTACTTCATCATCCTTAACTATCACCGCATCCGGCCTGTAGCCGATCTTCGAAAGTTTTGTCTGCTCTGATTCTAAATAGCAAGTTCCACCTCCTTTCATGAGCTCTTCGATAAGCTTAATCTTTGCAGAATAGTGATCCAGTCCTTCAGTGCTCTTCCTTCTAAAGCTTTCAAGTTCTCCAACTGCAATCCTGAGCTCTTCAATCGCTTTTTCAATAGATTTAATACTAACTAACCTGTTAATGTTCTCCAACCTTTCGACGATTTCTTCAAGTTCCTTCCTTACTCTTTCAATATCTCCTTGCATCTTCTCACGATCTTATCCAATTCAACCAAAGCCTGAATTGGAGTTAGATTGACTACATCGATGTTGGCGATCTCTCTCAAAAACGATGCAACACTCTCATCCAAATCCGAGCTTTGCACCTTCAGTAACTCAAAAGCTCTGTTTATAACTTCCTCCGGCAAATTGGCCATACTCGCGACTTTAATTCCATAGCTTTCGCTCGATGCACCTCTTCTGATTTTCCTATCGAATTCTATTTTTCCGTTTTCTTCTACAATCCCAAAGTGGTAATTCTTCACACCTTCAAGCTTGTTTTCGAGCACAGAAAGCTCGTGGTAGTGCGTAGCAAATAGCGTCTTAGCTCCTATTCTATCGTGGACATATTCTACGATAGCCCAAGCCAAGCTTAAGCCATCTTTAGTGCTAGTGCTCTTTCCGACCTCATCCAGCAAAATCAAGCTTCTGTTTGTAGCATTTCTGAGTATCTTTGCTATCTCATCCATTTCAACCATGAACGTGCTGTAGCCTCTGGTTATGTCATCCACCGAACCTATTCTCGTAAAGATTCGATCCACTATTCCTATCACAGCGTAGCTCGCTGGAACGAAGCTTCCGATTTGTGCGAGTATCGTGATCAAAGCCACCTGCCTCAGATACGTCGATTTTCCAGCCATGTTCGGGCCGGTTATAATCAAAATTCTGCTGTTCTTGTCGAGAGTAACATCGTTTGGAACGAATTTCGTCGTCAGCTCAACTGTAGGATGTCTTCCATCCCTTATGATTATCGCATAACCTTCATTCACCTTCGGGCGGGTATAGTTGTACAGAACAGCCACTTCAGCAAGCGAAGCTAAGACATCCAATTCGGCGATTTTACTAGCACAGTCCCTTATCCTATCCACATGTTTCGCAACCTCGTTTCTAATGCTCTCGAATATCTCATACTCAAGCGATTTAATCTTCTCCTCACAAGCCAATATCTTCTCCTCCCTTTCCTCAAGCTCTGGGATCGTATACCTTTCAGCGTTGACGAGAGTCTGCTTTCTCTTATAGTGCTTCGGAACGAGCTTTATCTTCGACTTGGGAACTTCAATGTAGTATCCGAATACAGTGTTGTATCCAACCTTTAGGCTCTCAATTCCCGTCTTTCGCCTCTCCCTTTCTTCTATCATCTTTATGAAGCTCTCATGCTCCCTCTTCAGATTTCTGAGCCTGTCAAGTTCCTCACTGAAACCATCCTTAATTATTCCACCCTCCTTAACAGTTAAAGGCGGATCATCGACTATCGCAGAATCTATAAGCTTGCATATGTCGTCAAGCGTATCCAAGCCACCTATTATGCTCTGAAGCTTTTTGGAAGCGAAATTGAATTGTTTGAGCTTTGAAACAGCCTTAAGAGAATTCTTTAAAGCCACCAAATCCCTTGCATTTGCAGATTTGAAGTCGATTCTGCTTACAATCCTCTCCAAGTCGTAAACATCTCTTAGGATCTCCCTTATGTTCTGTCTCAAGAAAGATTTCTCCTTAAGTTCCTCAACAGCATCGAGCCTACTTTCGATTTCGTCTATATCGAGCAGAGGTCTCTGAAGCCATTTCTTGAGCAGTCTACTACCCATAGCAGTTACGGTTTTATCCAAAACTTCGATCAACGTGCCTCTTCTGCTACCATCGATTATGTTCTTAAATATCTCCAGATTTCTGAGCGTCGTTGAATCTAAAACCATATAATCTTGGGTTGAATACCTCTGCAATCTGAAGTTGAGGGTTTTAAGCAGAAGAGCATCCTTCACGTAGCTTAAAACTGCCCCGCAAGCTCTGATGGATGTGTTTGTCAGATCGAGATTCTTGGCTTCCGGAATAGCATCCAGCATTTTTAGAGCATTCTCAAGCTCAAACTTTTCCTCTTCAACTTTATGGACAGTTTTAACGATTTTTCTTATTTCTTCTGCAAACTCTTCATCAAAATCTTCCGGAATTATGCATTCAACCGGATTGAACTTCAAAATTTCGGCTATGACTTCATCCTTCGATGAAACAGCCGTCGTAAAAAACTCACCTGTTGAAACGTCCAAAAATGCAATTCCATAGCCGCTATCCTCAACAACAGCCATTAGATAGTTGTTCTCCTTCGTGAGGAGCTCTTCTTCAATCAGAGTTCCGGGGGTAATTACCCTAACTACTTCCCTCTTAACCAAACCCTTCGCTTTGGAAGGATCCTCAACCTGCTCGCATATCGCAACCTTGTAACCCTTCTCAATCAACCTCTTTATATATGGGAACACAGAATGATGAGGAACTCCGGCCATCGGATGCTTCTTGTCCCGGGAAGTCAGAACTATGCCCAATTCCTGCGATGCAATCTTCGCATCTTCATCAAATAGCTCGTAGAAGTCTCCTACTCTGAAGAATAGTAACGCATCCTTATACTTTTGCTTAATTCTATAATACTGCTCCATCATTGGCGTCAGTTTTCGCTCCATTCAACTCAAGCGTTCGGCAAACAACTATATAAATACTGATGACCGAAAAGCAATTTATCTCATAAAATCGAAGTTTAAATTGTGCCCCGAAGAAAGAAGTGCAGATGGGTTTCACTTGAGTTGCCAAGCAAGATCGAGGGAGAGATAGAGATTTCCGCGGATGAACTCGAAGCGATAAGGCTTGCGGATGTAGAAGGTTTAAGCCAGATTGAAGCCGCCGAACTCATGGGAATCAGCCAACCCACTTTCCACAGAATTTTGAAGGAGGCAAGGAGAAAGATCGGAAAAGCGCTGATTGAGGGGCTAAATATTAGAGTTGTTGGAGGTGAACATATCATGAGGAAGTTCAGATGCTTTGATTGCGGATATGAGTGGGAGGAACCTTTCGGAACTGGAAGACCTGAAGCTTGCCCAAAGTGCGGAAGCCCAAACATCCACAGAATCGATGCTGGCAGGGGAAGAGGTAGAGGTGGTGGCGGAGGTGGAAGAGGTAGAGGTTGGTGCGGAGGTAGAGGTAACCTATAACTCAAATTCTTGGGAAGCTAAGATTTAAATATTCAAGACCAACCTTAAGGCATGTTTGAAAGGATTTTGTTTGCAACAGACTTCTCGGAACCCAATTTGAAAATTTTGGATTTTCTGCCGGAATTTAAAGAGATCGGAACTGAGGAGGTTGTTGTAGTTAGGGTAATCAATTTAAATAGAATTATAGGGGCTGCGGGTGGTATAAACATAGATGAATACATTGAGGAATGTAGAAGAGAAGCTGAATCTAAACTTGCTGAGATCGTTAGCAGAATTGATAGCTTTGGATTAAAAGCGAAGCCGATTGTTCCGGTTCCAGCCGGAGATCCAGTAAATGAAATCATCAAGGCGGCAAAGGAGAATGGTGCAAAGCTTATTTTGATGGGTTCGAGAGGAAGAGGAATTATTAAGGAGATACTGCTCGGCAGTGTTTCCGAAGGAGTTGCGAGGATGTCAGACATTCCGGTGATGGTGATAAAGCACAAGACCAAAGTTAAGAGGTTATTCGAAAGAATTCTTTACGCTCACGATCTAACGGAGCACTCTGAAAGGGTTATGAAATACGTCAAGTTTATCGCTGAAAAGCTTGGTAGCGAAATTATCCTCGTCCATGTCGTTGAGAAGGAGGAGAAGCTGGCTGAAGAAAAGCTTAAGATTGTTGAGGAAGAACTTTTAGGTTTGAACTTCAAAACGATCGTTAGGTATGGGACTCCACATAAGGAGATTTTAAAGGTTTGCAAGGAGGAGTCTGCAACTTCGATATTCATAGGAGGAGGAATTCCGGAAACCGTAACCGAAAAACTCTTGGGAAGCACGGCTGACGTTATTTTGAGGTATTCGAAGATTCCAGTTTTCATCGCCAAGTCTTAATCTTTTTATTTCCATTATTCTTAATTGAGTGGATGACCGTAAAGCAACTTATAGAGGAAGTCGAAAAGGCCACTGTAACGGCTGTTGAGAATCGACACAGGTTTTTGGTGATGATCTGCTCGGAAAATGCAGAAGAGAGAATCTTCAGGCTTGCGAAGAGGGTCTATAGAAGATACTCCAAGGTAAAAGCCAAACTTAAGAAGGAGGATGATGAGAAAGAGATGCTCATCGCTGGAAGATCATCGTTCTTAGAAAAAGCTCAGAAGTTTTTTTCTGGTAGGTTCATTCATTATAAGGAATCCCCATCCGTTTTGGGTGAGACGTATTCGTCCCTTCTTATCGACTTCACCGAAGGTTTTCATCCTAACGATTTGGGAATTATAGTTGAGACTATCGCTGAAGGTGGAATTATAATTGCCATTTCGCCTCCGATCCACGCTTGGAACAATCTAATAAGCAAGTGGCATGAAGAGCTGATAAGCGAACCTTACAGCGTTGAGGATATCGTTCCCCGTTTCTACAGACGTTTCATAAGGAGGACACTGCAGGCTGAGGGTATAATAGTGTTTGATGCGGATAAGAGGGAAGTCGTAAAGAGCTATGAGTTCAAGAAGGTTGAGGAGTCGAGGGAAGAGATAAAAATCCCAGAGGAGGAGAAGGAGATAAACAAGAAGCTCTACAAGCTCTGTGCTACACAGGATCAGGTTAGGGTGCTTGAGCTGTTCGAACACTTCTTCGACCGCAAAAAGGACAGGAAAGCCGTGGTCATTACGGCAGACAGGGGAAGAGGAAAAACGGCTGTTCTTGGAATCGTGACACCATACCTTATTTGGAGGATGTATAAGGTGCTCAAGAGGCCGGTTAGGATAATGGTCGTTGCTCCCACCCCTTATGCTGTTCAAACTTTCTTCAAGTTCCTTAAGAAGGGATTGGTTCGGTATGGAATCAAATACAGAGTTAAGGAATCGAGCGGACTCACTACAGTAATAAACTCCAAGTTTGCGAGGGTGGAGTATGTAGTTCCCAGAAGGGCTATGGTTGAGAAGGATTTAGCCGACATCGTGATCGTTGACGAGGCTGCTGGAATCGATGTTCCAGTTTTGTGGAAGATTTCCGAAGGTGTGAAGTATATAATCTTCTCATCGACCATCCACGGCTATGAAGGGGCTGGAAGAGGATTCAGCATCAGATTTCTGAGAAAACTTGAGAAGGATGAGACGATAGAGATCGAGAAGATACATCTGACGGAACCAATCAGATACGGGAAAGGAGATCCGATCGAGAGGTGGCTCTACGATGTTTTGCTATTGGATGCCCAGCCTGCAGAGTTAACAGAGGAAGATATAAATGCAATCAAGGAAGGAAAGCTTGAGTTCGAGTTCTTGGATAAGGACAAGTTATTTGTCGATGAGAAGCTGCTCAGGGAGTTCTTCGGAATTTACGTCTTAGCCCATTACAGGAATAGACCATCGGATATAGTAATCTTAGCCGATATGCCGAATCACTTAGCCTTCAGAGTAGCTGTGAATGGCAAAACCGTCTGTTCTCTGCATGTAGCTGTCGAAGGAAAGATGGATGACGAAACGATAAAGAAGATGGCGGAAGGCTACAAGCCGAGGGGGCAGATAATTCCGGATCTGATCTTAAAGCACTATTGGGATTACGAGTTTCCAAAACTCGTCGGAATTAGAGTCGTCAGAATCGCCACTCATCCGAGCGTCATGAACATGGGAATAGGAAGCTTCGCTTTGCAGAAGATCGTGGAGTGGGCCCAAACCAGAGACATGGACTGGGTCGGTTCGGGCTTTGGAGTTAGCCCTGAGCTGATGAGATTCTGGATAAAGAATGGGTTCTATCCAGTTCACATAACACCGCAGAGAAACGAGGTTTCTGGAGAGCACACGCTCGTAGTGATTCGTCCTCTAAAGCCTCACATATACAGCAAGGTTGAGGAGATAAACGCAGACTTCACGAGGAGGTTGATCGAATACCTAAGCGATGAACTGAGCGATTTGGAAACGGAAACGGCGGTAGGCTTACTTAGAAGTCTTATGAAGGATGCGAACATTCCTAAGCCAGAATTTGGGAAGGTTGAGAAAAAGAGGATAAAGAAGTATTTCCACGGAATGAGTCTCTACGAATATGTATCGGATGTCATAAGACCTCTCGTAAGGTATTATTACTCGAAGACCGATCGAATCGATTTGAGCGATGAGGAGGAGATTCTCGTAGTCGGCAAATGTCTTCAGCTAAAAAAGTGGAGAGAGTTCGGAGAGAACTTTAAAGTCTATAAAGCTCTGCTTAAAGCTCTGAAGAAGATATGGGACTGGTTCAGTGGAGAGGCATGATTTAAAAATGTGTAGTGATATTGTCAATCATGATCACAGCCGTTGAAGGTGTTAAATGCTATGGAATTAAGGAGGGAAAGAACGGATTGGGAATCGTCGTTTGTAAGGGAAAGGTTGCCGGAGTTTTTACAAAAAACAGGTTTAAAGCCGCCCCTGTTATCGTCACTCAGGAGCACGTTGAATCGGGGGAAATAGAGGGAATAATCGTAAACAGCGGGAATGCGAACGCTTTTACGGGAGAAGAAGGCTTGAGAAATGCGAAGAAGATGGCTGAACTCCTTGCAAAAAAGCTGAACGTGCCAATTCACAAGATCGCAGTAGCTTCGACTGGCGTGATAGGTGTTCAGTTGGATATGGGTTGGATCGAAGGTAAGTTTGAGGAGGTCTTCGCGAATCTTGGAACGAGCAGAGAACACGCGTTAAGCTTTGCAAAATCTATCATGACGACGGATTCGTTTCCAAAGGAATGTGTAATTAGAGCGGACGGTTTTACCATCGCCGGAGTCGCTAAGGGGGCTGGAATGATCGCTCCAAACATGGCTACGATGTTGGCTTTCATATTCACCGATGCAGATTTTGAGCCGTATGAACTCCGTAATATGCTTAAGAAAGCCGTGGATCGATCTTTCAACGTTACCGTCGTGGATGGAGATACTTCAACGAACGATATGGTTTTGCTCATAGCCACTGGTAAAAATAAGGTCGATAGAACGCTGTTCGAGCAAAAGCTGACCGAAATTTGCATAGATCTTGCGAAGATGATTGCTAAAGATGGAGAAGGAGCAACGAAGTTTATGGAGGTTAGAGTCAAAGGAGCGAAGAACGACGACGAAGCTTTCAAAGCAGCAAAAGCAGTAGCTTCTTCCGTGCTCGTAAAGACCGCTGTATTTGGTAACGATCCAAATTGGGGTAGGATCATTGCAGCTTTGGGCTATTCTGGCATTGAGGTTAGCGAAAAGCTTGATCTGTCAGTCGAAGGCTTTAAAGACGGAAAGAGCGTCGGTAGCGTTGATCTCGTTAAAGACGGAAAGTCGATGATGAATGAGGATAAGGCAAGGGAGATAATGAAGAAAAGCGATGAGATCGTATTTTCAATCGATCTTAAAGTTGGAGACGGGAGTGGTTACGCGTTTGGGTGTGATCTAAGCTACGAGTATGTCAGAATAAACTCCGAATATACGACGTGAGGGGAGGTGCAATCAGATGCAGTTCGATTTAAACGTTGGAAGAAACTTCGTTCGGGTTTACGCTGAGAACGTGGTGGTGATCTGCCACGGTTTGCCGTATGAACCGGCTTCGGTTGTTGCGAAAGGTTACGATAAACTTGCGGAATTTTTTGCAGATAAAGGTCTAAATTCGGTGATTTTCGACTTCTCCGGAACCGGTTTGAGTAAGGGCTCGTTCAGCATCTCGAACTGGGTCGAAGACCTCGTGAATTTGGTTGAGAGGTTTAAATCCGTTCACTTGGTTGCATTTAGTTTGGGCGGCGTGCCGGCGGTGTATTCTGCTCTGCTTGACAACGTAAAGAGCTTAGCTTTGATAGCTGTTCCATGTAGCTTTGACATGCTCAGAGAGGATATCTTGATTCAAGCTCATGCGAATGCAAAGCTGAGAGGTAGTTTGAAGGGTGTCGGCGAACTTGAGGAATTCTTGGAGAGATTTAGGCGTGATATGGAAGAATTTGAACCTAAGAGGTGGATAGAAGACGTGAGGAAACCCGTCCTCTTCGTCCACGGAACCGACGATGATATCGTGCCTTTTGAAAGCAGTAAGATCATGTTTGAGCTCGCTAAGGAGCCGAAATACTTTGTAAAGGTGATCGGTGGACATCATAGGCTTAGAGAATATGATAAAGTTATGAATTTGGTTGCGAACTGGGTTGCCACGCATTACGCACGTGGAAAGTTTGAAGATAAAATCTTGGAATTAGAGCAGAAATAGAGAGAATACAACAGCAAAAACGCCCGTGAGAAATATTCCGTCGAAAGTCCCTGCTCCTCCGATACTTACAACACCGCTACCGATCTTCTCTATGTCCTTTAGGTGGAGAATGTCCGCCCCAAAGAGTGCAGAGAGAACGCCAGCTGAGAACGCCATCTTTGGAAGAATCCAGATCGGCAGATTGAAAGCTGAAATAACGATATAGCTCATGAACGCCGAAAGAAGGGGCGGAATGAACATAGGGACGGCTATTCCCAATCCGGGAACGGGCTTAGCGTAGAAGTATATCAGGATCGAGCATACTGTGAAGGTTACCAGCCAAGGAACTATTGGCAATTCCATCAGAAGCTTCAAAGCTAAGATCGAGGGTAGGATGCAGCCACCCAAGTTTACAGCCACAACAATTCTCTGTTGCTCGGTTATCGTGTAGTATATCACTCCAAAGAGGCTGTATCTACTGACTACAACTTCGCCCTCCTTTTCGTAAATCGGGATGTTTATGAAACTACCCAGTATTATCAATGTGAATATCGTCAGTGCACTCAGGTAGTCGAGTCCAAACACGATCTGGAATACCTTTGGCGTAGTCAAAACGAACAGAACGACGAAGAAGGGTAGAACTATAAGAAAGAAGAAAAATGGAAGAAGTAGTGGTGGAAATATGTATCTTCTCATTTGATCTTCCTCTTGTCTATGACTATGTAATCGCTTATAGCCTTGACACTTTCAAAGGGGATTATATACAGCCCATCCTCCATCTTAAGTCCAGGAATCTCTCTAACAGGCTTAACGAGCAGATGGAGAAGAGTTCCGGTCTTCAGATCTACCATGATGTTGTATAGCTGCCCAACAACGGTTCCATCTGATAAGGTTACGGTTTTCTTCGCTAAAGACCTTGCAGTAATCATAACAATCACCAACGATGAGTTGAGCAGAAAAATATTTAAATTTAGCCATAGCCTATGAACGTCTTTGCTGAAACTTTAGCCCTGTCCCTCTTAGCCTTCTCTTCAAATCTCTCGTAAAAGCTGAGCATCGACTCGTTGACACTTGGCTTAATCTTCTTTAGAGCTTCGAGGAAGTGTCTCATCTCAACCTTCTCAGCGTTAATGTTTTCTCTCAAAGCAAGCATCACCGCCTCTCTGCATACAGCTTCGATATCCGCTCCAACGTAGCCTTCCGTAAGCTCGGCAAGCTCCTCCAAATCGACATCGTCAGCCAAAGGCATGTTCCTCGTGTGGATCTTGAATATGGCAAATCTGCTCTTCTTGTCTGGAGGTCTAACATAAACAAGCCTGTCGAATCTTCCCGGTCTGAGCAAAGCTGGATCCAAAATGTCTGGCCTGTTCGTCGCTCCAATTACAACTACACCTTCAAGTTCCTCCAGTCCATCCATTTCTGTTAGCAACTGGTTGACAACTCTCTCAACAGCCCTATTACCTTCATCGAGTCCTCTCATCTGCGCTATGGCGTCGATCTCGTCGAAGAAGATTATGCACGGTGCGACCTGTCTAGCCTTCTTAAATATCTTTCTAACAGCCTTTTCGCTCTCTCCGAGCCACTTGTTCAAAAGCTCCGGCCCTTTCACGCTTATGAAGTTCGCTTCAGCCTCATTTGCAACCGCTTTGGCGATTAGAGTCTTTCCGGTGCCTGGAGGGCCATAAAGCAGAACACCCTTTGGCGGTTTGATTCCAAACTTCTTGAACTTCTCAGGATACTTGAGTGGCCATTCGACTGCTTCAATGATCTCCCTCTTTATATCTTCAAGCCCGCCGACATCGTTCCAAGTTACCTTTGGAACCTCTACGAGCACCTCTCTCATCGCAGAGGGCTCTATCTCCTTTAGAGCCTCTTTGAAGTCATCCATTGTGACCTTAATAGATTCAAGAACATCAATCGGAATCTCATCGGCATTGAGATCGATCTGTGGCAGATATCTCCTCAAAGCCTTCATCGCCGCTTCCTTGCATAGGGCTTCGATGTCAGCTCCGACGAAACCGTGAGTTTGATCGGCTAAATACTTCAGCATAGCCTTTATGATCTCTCTATCAAGCTCGCTGATGATTTCGGATGGAAGTAGTCTCTCTATAATCTTCTTGATCTCATCCTTCTTTTCTGCATCCTTAACCTCATCGAACGCCATCTCCAACCTTTCGAGGATCTCCTTGTTTCCGTCTTCGCTGTAGTTCCTGTGCAAAGCCCTCAGAGCTTCGAGCACGAAATCCCTGTCGTATTCTGGCTCTAAAGGCATGTTCCTCGTGTGGATCTGGAGGATCTCAAACCTGCCCTCTCTGTCCGGAACTCCGATCTCTATCTCTCTGTCGAACCTTCCCGGTCTTCTCAAAGCCGGATCGATGGCGTCTATCCTGTTCGTAGCTCCGATGACTATCACTTGTCCTCTCTCTTCAAGACCGTCCATCAAAGCTAAGAGCTGAGCTACGACTCTCCTCTCAACCTCTCCCGTAACCTCATCTCTTCTTGGAGCTATTGCATCGATCTCATCTATGAATATTATCGAAGGAGCATTCTCCTTAGCTTCCTCGAAAATCTCTCTCAACCTCTGCTCGGATTCTCCATAGAACTTGCTCATGATCTCTGGACCGTTTATCGTGAAAAATGACGCACCAATCTCGTTCGCAACCGCTTTGGCGATTAGAGTCTTTCCGGTGCCCGGAGGGCCATAAAGCAGAACACCCTTTGGTGGGTCTATACCCAACCTTTGGAAGAGCTCGGGATACTTCAGCGGTAGCTCGATAATCTCTCTGACCTTCTGTAACTCCTCCTTAAGTCCACCGATGTCCTCGTAGGTAACTCCGGCTTTTCCAAATCTCTCGAATCCCTTAGCCGGGCGATCTCTGTAGATAACCTTCGTCATCTCGTCGATGATAACCGGCCCCTTGGGTTCGGTCTTAACAGCAACAAAGACCAAAGCCTGATTCTGGTTGTATCTTCCAAATCCGGCTAAAGCGGGAGCGCTAACCAAAGGAACCAAATCACCCTCAACAACCGGTCTCTTCAAAAGCTGATGCTTAAGATATTCGCCAATATCCATTCCATAAACTCTGAAATCCATCTTGCGAAGAGGAGCGAGGATAACAACCTTAGCTGGTTGATAATCCGCCTTTCTAACCTTAACTATGTCTCCAACACCGACACCAGCGTTCTCCCTAATGAAGCGATCGATCCTAATTATGCTCTTACCCCAATCTCTTTTTGGAGCTCTCCAAACCTTGGCGACGGTCTTCCTCCTACCTTCAATTTCGATTATATCTCCGGGGGATATTCTAAGCTTTAACATCGCATCGGGATCGAGTCTTGCGATTCCTCTCCCTGAATCGCTCGGATAAGCTTGATTTACTTTGAGTGTTATTTCCATGGTCACCACCCTACAATATCTTAAAATTCACACGACTATAAAAAGGCTTATGGTGCGGTTGATCCTATTCGATATCGAACGAATTTCGTTCGACGACTTTATATCGGCATTGCTTAAGATAGCCTCGAACCGTTGCGAGGAAGAGTATGACTTGGATTCAGGATCGAATGGAATTGAAAGAGCGCGGGCAATCTTAAATTGGTTTAAGAGGATGGGGTTCGAGCTTTTTGTGAATCGGATTCCGATGCCTAAGGATGTTTCGGCTTTGAAGTTGTTAGAAAAATCCGATATTGAGGTGATTCCGGGCAAAAAGTCTGATATCTCCGCTGAAGTCGTTTCCATACTCTCCGAGTTCTGCAAAACCCTAAGACAACCTTTTAAGATCGTCGAAGTTCGTGAGTTCAACGGATTTAGAATAATATTTGGTGAAACTTTCGATTTCGATGAGATTGCGGTTTTGGAAACGAACCTCGATGACATTAGTGGAGAGATATTGGCCAACGCCTTGGAGAAATTGAGCAAGATTTGCTTGGATGTCTCAGCGATTCAGTGCATTGGGAAAAAAGGAAGACCGGCCGTTATTATCAAGGCTCTTTGCAGATTCGATAATGTTGAAAGAGTAGCAAAGACGATGATGGAAGAGACCGGAAGCTTGGGAGTTAGAATAATACCGGTAAGAAGGATCATAGAGCTGAGGAGAATAGAAGAAAGGGAAATCGAAGTGTTTGGTAGGAAATTCAGCATTAGAATTAAGCTTTCGTCTTCTTCAATTCTAAAACCCGAGTTTGAGGATGTTAAGAGAATTGCGGAAGATCTTGACCTTCCGTTGTTGGTCGTATATAGGGAGATCCTTAGAAAACTCTAATTACAGCCTGAAAGATTAAGGTTCGATGAAACTTCCGACGGGCAGTAAGTGCTTGGATTCTCTGCTGGATGGTGGAGTCGAAACTGGCACGATCACTCAGATTTATGGTGCGAGTGGAACTGGCAAAACATCCATATGTCTAATGCTTGCCTACAACACCGCTCACTCGGGCTTGAAGGTAGCATACATCGACACCGAAGGACTCTCGCCCGAAAGGGTTTCCCAGATCTTCCAGGAAAAGGAGGCACTGAAGAACGTTTTCATATACGATGTCATAGATTTCAAACAGCAGAGCTCCGCGATAAAGGAGCTTGCGAAGCTCTGCAAGGATGAGGAGATCAAGCTCATAATCGTAGATTCGTTCACCTTCCTTTACAGGAGTGAGCTTGAGGACGTTGAAAGGCAAATCAAAATTAAGCGTGAGCTCATTGCTCAGTTGACGTTTCTATTAGGCTTGGCGAGGAAGTTCGATTTGGCTGTGGTTATCACGAATCAGGTTTTTACGGATGTGAAGACAGGTGAGGAGAAGCCCTTAGGTGGGCCGAGCATAGATCACATATCCAAAGTCATAATAGGCTTGGAGAGGTTGAACAAGTATAGAAGAGCTATTTTAATTAAGCATAGGTCGAAGCCTGAGGGGATCAATTGCACGTTTATGATTACGGATAGGGGTATTGAACCCTAAATTTATAATCAAAAAATAATGTTTTATTTGCTTTGCAATTTGTGTGTAAACGATTTAAATGTGATTAGATAAGAAACGAAAGATTTAAAAATTTAATTTTCATAATTAAGTTATGGATGTAGAGCTAATCGAGGGTTTGAAAGATCTGAAAACTGGAGCCATGGTTAGTCTAATCTCGATAGTGCTCGTTCTTGTGTCTTTAGTCTTAATGTTCGGTAGCGTTGGAATGATAAATCCAGAGAACCCACAGGCGTTTCTAGTTGCCATGGGTGCTTTAGGATCGTTCACCATACTAATACTGATTGCCGTGGTATTGGGAATAGTCGGGTTCGTGATGTATTTCATGGCTACTGGACACCTTAAGAGATACGATCTCAAGCTCGGAATCGGAAGGTGGGGTATGATCCTTCAGCTCGTGGGATTAATACTGATATTCGTTCCAATTCTGCTTTTAGTCGGAGTGGCGGTATCCAACCCACACGCCAACGGAGCGATTGCCGGTGCCGTCTTGGCATCTTTGGGACTGTTGCTAATCGGAGGTCTAATGATAATCGTCGGAGCCATACTTTTTGGGATAATGCTGATGAGACTCGGAGAAGATCCAAACGTTGAATCTGGATTCAAAACAGCCGGAATAATATATCTCATCGGAATATTACTTAGCTTCATAGCTGGAGCGATCGGAGAGATTCTTGGAATAGTTACGACAATCCTACATAAACGCAAAGAACAGCCTCGAAAGGCTTGGAGCTTTATAATGAGTCTATGAGAATTTGCAACATTTTTCTCTTCCTGATCTCTGTTCGCCGGATGCATAAAGTCTGTGGGTGGTGTTGCAATACTGTTGATGGAATATTTAAATCACACACAATGTGGAGTCACGACCAGTCTGTGTGTAATTCAATTTTTATGGTAGGTTAAGTAAAAAAATTATTCAGCAAAATCTTTAAATATCTGATTGGGATCAAATAGGTTTGCCGACGGCCATAGGGATCGGGGAAACACCCGGACTCATTCCGAACCCGGAAGTTAAGCCCGGTCCCGTTCCGCGTTGTACTGTGCTCCGAGAGGGCACGGGAAGCGCGGAAGCTGTCGGCATCTTCTCTCTCAATTACAAAAAATAACAAAACATTAATACCACTTCTTTCCAGACCTTCGATACAATGAAGCAAGTTGAGAAGGCTGTGGTCATACTCATAACTTTACTTGGTTTTGGCATGTTGATACTCTCACTCGCTTCGCTGTATAACGATCTCTCAACAGAAAAATCACCCGAATACTATGTCATCGACTTTCTGTTCTTCGCCTTGAGCCTGATCCTCATTGGAGGCGGAATCAGGCTATACAAAAGGATGCTCGCGTATGAAGCTTTAACCGATGTTGTGCTCGACGAACTCTTATATGATAGGCTCAAGCCCCTTTTGGAACAGGTTGCTTTTAGCACGGCCGAGATGGATGAAGTTAAGACAAAGTTATCGAAAATCGAAAGCGAAATTAGGAACATAGAGGAAAAGGTTGTAAAGGCTCCTGAAGCTCCAAGCGAAACGTTGGTTGTTCGTAAGGTGACGTTCTACGTTAAGACTATAATGGTGGCAATGTTCTTCTTCGGATTCTACCTGTTCATGGTAAACTTCATCTTGCCCTACGAAGTGTTCCTCTATGTCATTCTATATATAATATGGTGGGCCTTTATAACGAGTGAATTTAACATATTTGATAGAATGGATGCGTGGATAATACTCTGCATACCCATACTAATCGTTCCTTCTGCTGCGATAGTTTTGGATGCTGTTTTTGGAATAGTAACCGCTAGAGTCGTCGTATTTTGGACAGCAATACTATACGCTTACCTTTACTACCGATATGCCAAGAAGATTGCTGTTTTGCCGAAGGAGGAGGAATGGGATTTTTCTGCCAAAGCCAGAGAAATCGTGAAAAGGATAAGGAAGTAGTGTGTTATGCTAAAACAGTGTTAAAATTCATGATATTCCAATCTCGAAAAGTTTTTAAATTGATTTCGTGCTATCATTCGTGCCGGTAGCAAGTTCACCAATTCAAACGAACAAAAAATGGCTGTTGTGAGACCATGACGTTAGATAAATTGGAGGAGAGGAAGGAACAGTTAGAGAAAGAACTGCAGGAGTATATTGAAAAAAGAGACCAATTGAATAGGGCTGCAAAGGAGTTTAAGTCAAAGAGAGACCAGCTAAATCGAGAGGTCAAAGAGCTCATTGCTAAGGCGAAGGAGTTAAAGGCTAAGAGGGATGAGCTGAATGCGAAAGCGAAGGAGCTCAAGAATCAGAAAAACGAGCTTTACAAAGAGATCGATGCTCTCTACAAGGAACTTGACAAGCTCAGGAAAAGCATAGATAGAGGTGGTAGGCCGTTGGGAGAGATAGAAAGGGAGATCAGAAGACTTGAGTTCAAGCAACAGACATCTGTTCTTACGATAGAAAAGGAGAGGGTTTTGGTAGAAAGAATTGCAAGACTCAGAAGAGAGCTTGAAGAGAGGAAGAAGCAGCTTGAGAAGCATGAGGAGTTTAAGAAGCTGATTGCTAGGATTAGAGAACTGAAGGCTAAGGTTAGAGAAATTCACCAAGAGATGATGAAGTTCGTGGAAGAAGCGGACAAGTATCACGAAGAGATGGTCAAGATATTTGACGAGGTTGATCAGAAGAGAAAGTTGGCAGATGAGATGCACGAAAAGTTCTTGGAGAGCAAGAAAGAGGCGGATAGATGTCATGCGGAGATTCTTAAAATCAGGAGAGATCTAAGGGATCTTGATAAGGTCATAAAGGCCCTAAAGGCGAGAATGGCAAAGAGCAAGGAGGAGAGAGAGAAGGAGGAGCTCATCAGAAAGGCAAGAGAGATCTACGAGATGTTCAAGAGAGGAGAGAAGATCGAGACGGAAGATCTGCTATTGCTTCAGAGGGCTGGACTAATATAGTTAATTTTTAATATTTATTATTCCAATCAAGCATTAAAGATATATTTGTGATTATCGACAATAACTCTGTGCAAGAAGATATAAGATTAAATCTATTACGGATTGTGGCCTTACTGGTTGGAACCATCATATTTGGAACGTTTGCTTACCATTTTCTCGAAGGCTGGCCCCTCTTCGATTGCCTATACATGACAGTCATTACGATCACAACGACTGGCTATAAGGAAGTTGGAGAGATGGGTGTTTACGGAAGAATACTTTCGATGTTCCTGATGTTTTTCGGTGTAGGTATTTTCATGTATTCGATCAACGTTTTGGTTCCCGTTCTCGTGGAGAGAAGAATAAGAAGGTGGGAAAAGATGATCGAGAAGCTTGAGAATCATTACATAGTTTGTGGATTCGGTTTGATGGGTAGGGAGGTTGCAAAGGAATTAGGAAAGGATAAGGTTGTTATAATCGACAGCGACATAAACAAGGTAGAATCGGCGAGGATGAGGGGATATGTAGCAATTCATGGTGATGCAACGGATGAGGCTATACTCGAAAAGGCAGGAGTTAGAAGGGCCAAGGTAATAGTGGGTTGCATGACAGACGTCTGCAACGCCTTCGCCTTGCTTGCAGCGAAAGATCTAAACCCGAATATATACACCATAGCTGTTCTGAGGAATCCAGATGCCGAGAGGAAGCTGAGAAGAGTGGGTGTGGATTTGATACTCTCGCCATATAAGGATGTTGCCAAGAAGGTGTTTACTATACTCATGAGACCCGCAACCGTTGAATTCATAGAGACCATAATGGGCAGAAAGGGGGATTCTTTCCTACTTGAAAAGGTCGTCCTTGAAAAGGGAGAGCTCATAGGAAAAACGCTGAAGGAGCTCGATTTGAGGAGGAAGTTCGGATGTATGGTCGTAGCGATTGCGAGAAACGGAAGCCTGATACTTCCGGATCCTAACATAAGGCTTGAGAAGGGCGATGTTCTATTCGTGATTGGAAAGGAGGAAAACCTAAGAAAACTCGACAAATTGATATGAAGCTGAAATTAGAAGCTTATCTGAAGCTTAAGGCAGCTATAGATGAGTTGATAGAGAGATCTGAAGAGGGAGCGGTTATTGTCGTCGAGGGGAAGAACGATAAGCAGTCGCTGAGAAGGTTGGGAGTTAGGGGAGAGATTCTGACATCTTCAAACCACTCAAATGCTGAGCTCGTGGATCTGATCGGGTGTAGGGAGGTTATCATTCTGACAGATTGGGACAAGAAGGGTGAAGCGTTGAAGGACGATTTGGTAATAAAGTTCTCTTCTTGGGGGGTTGTTCCAAACATTGAAATTAGAAGGAGAATTTTTTCAATAATCGGTAAAGAAGTTACCGAAGTTGAAGACTTAGCTGATTTTATATTTAAGCTTGAGCATCGTCAAATTTAATATCGAGAGATCCAACGATCCGCATGATCAGCATCACTAAGATGGCAACTGGTAAGGCTACAGTCTCTGAGAGAATCACGTATGAAGGTGATAGGAGTCATGTTCCTAAGAAGCTTGTAGAACTCAGCAAAAGTCTCAAGCCCGTTGTAGTTTGGAACGTCACTAAAGCTTGCAACTTAAAATGCGTTCACTGTTACGCTTCTGCCGACTCGAGCACGAGCGGCGAGCTTACAACTGAAGAGTGCAAAGCTGTCATAGACGATCTTGCGGAGATGAAGGTTCCTCTCATCCTTTTCAGCGGTGGAGAACCGTTACTCAGAAAAGATATATTCGAGCTCGCGAGCTACGCTAAAGAAAAGGGTCTGAAGATCGCCCTTTCAACGAACGGAACTCTCGTCTCTCCGGAAGTTGCGGATAGTCTTAAGGAGGCTGGATTCGAATACGTGGGTGTTAGTATAGACGGGATGAAGGATACGAATGACAAGTTTAGAGGTGTCGAAGGAGCTTTTGAGAGAGCTTTTGAGGGTTTGATCAATGCAAAAGAGGCTGGACTGCTGACTGGAATAAGGTTTACAGTGACGAAGTTCAACATCAAGGACATACCAGCTGTTGTAGATCTACTTGCTGAAAACGAAATTCCGAGATTTTGCCTTTATCATCTCGTCCCATCTGGAAGGGCTGATTTCAGCTACGATATAAGCTTGAAGGAGAGGAGAGAACTCTTGGACTGGCTTTTCGATAAGGCTATCGAGTTGCACGATGAAGGATGTAAGACCGAAATATTAACCGTAGATAATCCGTGCGATGGTGTTTACGTCTGCTTGAAGCTTAAGGAGATAGACGAGGAGCTTGCGATCAAGGCGTTCGAATTTCTGAAGTTTAGGGGAGGAGATAGGAGCGGTGCACAGCTAGCCAACATAGACATGTTTGGAGATGTCCATCCGAACCAGTTCTGGTGGGATCATACGTGTGGAAACGTTAGGGAGGATAGATTTAGTGAGATCTGGCTAAATCCAAAGGATGAACTTCTGATAAAGCTCAGGAACAAGACTAAGTATCTTAGGGGAAGATGCGGGCGCTGTGCCTACAGGCAGTTCTGTGGTGGGTTCAGGCTTAGAGCTTTAAGAGCCGGGGATCTTTGGGGAGACGATCCGGACTGCTATCTGACTGATGATGAGATCGCTAAGAACGTGTTTGAAAAAATTTGATTAGAATTATAATAAAACTTTTAGTCTTGCAAAAAGTTAAATACATTGCCGGACTTCTTAAAACATCATGATAGATGAAGACGCTCCACTTCCGGAAGTTAATATAGGATTGGTTGGTCACGTTGATCACGGTAAAACGACATTGGTTGCAGCTTTGAGCGGCGTTTGGACTGACAGGCACAGTGAGGAGATCAAAAGAGGAATTACTATAAGGTTGGGTTATGCAGATGCAACTTTTAGGAAATGTCCCGAATGTGAGCCTCCTCAAGCTTACACAACCGAGAGAATATGCCCGATTCACGGCGTTAAGACCGAAATTCTTAGGACTGTAAGCTTTGTAGATAGCCCTGGACACGAGATGCTGATGGCTACTATGCTCAGCGGTGCTGCACTGATGGATGGGGCGATTTTGGTAATAGCAGCAAACGAAAAGTGCCCAAGACCGCAGACGAAAGAACATTTGATGGCTTTGGAAATTATAGGAGTAGATAAAATCGTGATAGCCCAGAACAAGATCGACACCGTTCCGAAGGAGAGGATACTGGAGAACTACCAGGAGATCAAGGAGTTCATTAAGGGAACGATTGCTGAGAACGCACCTATAATCCCGATTTCAGCCCAGCAAAAGGTTAACATCGATGCGCTGATTGAGGCGATAGAGGAGACAATTCCAACGCCCGAAAGAGATCTGGATTCTCCACCTTTGATGCACATAGCGAGAAGCTTCGATGTGAACAAACCTGGCACAAAACCTGAGAATCTCATTGGGGGTGTAGTTGGAGGATCTTTAGCGAGAGGAAGGCTGAGAGTTGGAGATGAGATCGAGATAAGACCGGGGATAAAGGATGAAAGAGGAAACTGGCAGCCTCTCCATTCAGAAGTTGTTAGCATAATGGCTTCGGGCAGAAAGGTTGAAGAAGCAACACCCGGCGGATTAATTGGTGTTTCAACGAAGCTCGACCCAGCTTTGACTAAAAGCGATGGATTGGTTGGTAATGTCTTGGGTCATCCGAACGAACTGCCAGATGTCCTTACGGAGTTCACGATGGATGTTCATCTGCTTGAAAGGGTTGTAGGAGTTGAGAAGGAGATAAAAGTTGAGAAGATCAAGATGAACGAGCCTCTGATGCTCGTAATTGGAACTGCAGTGACACTTGGAACTGTAACCTCAGCGAGAGATGACGTGGTGGAGGTCAAGCTCAAGAGACCGGTCTGTGCTGAGTCGGGCTGGAGAGTTGCTATAAGCAGAAGAGTCGGTGGGAGATGGAGATTGATAGGTGCGGGAACTATAAGGTAAGGTGTGCTGTTTTAGATACGAACGTTCTCATGTATATTTTTACCGAAAGGGTTGACGTCTTTGCCCAGCTTAGAGAATTGGGCTTTAACAAGTTTATCGTTCCGTCGAAGGTCGTTGAAGAGCTCAAGAATCTGTCGATTTCGTTAACTGGCAAAGAAAGGCAAGCGACAAGGTTCGCATTGAGCTTGGTTGAGAGATTTTGTGAGGTTGTTGAGATCGAAGCTGTTGGAACCGATGTAGCTCTGCTTGAAACTGCCAGAAGGTTCGGTTGCGTTTTGATCACGAACGACAAGAGACTCAAGAAGAAGGCTAAGCAGGAGGGAATTCCGATAGGCTATCTGAGAGAGATGAAATACGTTGCGATTGAGTCTGATGTTTATTGAATAACAGTTGATGAGGTGCCCTTAAATCTTTAACCTGTATCTTCGATCTCCAATAATCTCGAGCTTTCCTTCTTGAATAAACCTTCTAAAGCGCATATAGTCAAGTATGATCAACAATTTCTCTTTTTCAGGATCTCTTGGCCTTCTTCTTATCTTTTTCTTTAAGTAGCCTCTAATCCACAGTTTCTTTCTTTTCTCTTCTATCAGTTCCTCCAACCTCATTCAAAATCTCCTCCACTTCCATCTTAATTTTGATTAGTTCATCTATAACACCTTCCTTTCTGCATCTATCTTCAAGATATCTCCAGTCTATCTTATCGTAATAGAGTAGTATTAGCTCCTTTGCCCATCTACAATCGTCCTTAGATTTCCAAAAAACACAAGCATTAAGCCTATCGACGATTAGATCTTCCTTACCTATGACATAAACCTTGAAATCATCAACTTCGAAAATCTCTATTTTATCCATGCTACCTGCCAGTGTGATATCTGGAATTTCTACAACTATCCCAAGTTCCTCATTCAGCCAAAATCTTTCAAATTTTCTGAATCCAAGTTTCTCCAAAACTTCTCCGACAAGTTCTCTATCCAAACAAATCAAATCGATGTCTGAAGTGGAGTAACCACCTAAAGTGTATAATTCGAGTGCATTACCGCCAACAAGAATTGGAATTACTCCTCTTTTCTCAAGCTCCTTGGTCAAAATTCCCACAAGTAAGAGTCTCCGCTTAAATGGATTTTCAATCTTCTTTAGTCTTTCAATGTATTCCCGCATTGATCAAATTGAGTTCTCAGATTATTTTAGCGTTTCAGTATCAAAAATAATAAAGCAAAAAAAGCTAAAAGAGTAATAATAGAAAAATTACGGCAAGAAGTCCTCAGGCTTGGGTAGCTCTAACTTCATACCCTTTCTCTTTCTGACTTCCATGATGAAGTTGTCAAGCAATGCTTGTGGAACCGGTTCAAAGCCAGCATGCTCAACGCTCCACATCGCCTTACCGGCAGTCGCTGATCTAATGGCTCCGGCGAATCCAAACATTTCCTTAACAGGAGCCTTAGCTACGATGGTAACCAGATCTCCTTCAGTTCTCATCTCTAAGATCTGACCTCTTCTACCTTGGATCTCCCTTGTTACGTTTCCAAGCATATCCTGTGGAACTGTGATGAACACCTTCTGGTATGGCTCAAGTAACGTCGGATTAGCTTGTAGCATAGCCGCATATATGGCACCCTTAACTGCTGGAATTACCTGAGCTGGACCTCTGTGGACAGCATCCTCGTGTAGCTTACAGTCTACAAGCTTAACCTTAACACCCATGCAAGGCTCTTTGGCCAAAGGCCCGGCGCTCATGGCTTCTCTGAATCCCTGAATGATCAGATCCATCGTCTCGTTCAGATACTGGATACCCTTGGTAACATCGCACAGCACGTTACCCTCGTAGTAGTCAACGATACCGGCTGCCTCTTCCTTGCTCAAGCCAGCGTCAACAAGCTTCTTCCTTAGTTCCTTCTTATCAGCCTTTCTTATGTCGATGTTTTCCTCTTTGAAGAGCTTGATGACCTCTTGCGGCAAGGGTTCAACTACGATGTAGAACTTGTTGTGTCTGTTTGGCGATTTACCCTCTACAACTGGCGAAGTGGAGGTTACAGTCTCTCTGAAAACTACAATCGGCGGTGAGGTGATAACTTCAATACCCTTCTCTCTTCTTATCTTTTCAACTTTAACCTCCAAGTGTAGCTCACCCATTCCGCTGATTAGGTGCTCTCCGGTCTCTTCGTTAAGTGTGACATGCAGAGTTGGGTCTTCCTTAGCCAGCTGTCTGAGAACTTCTATGAGCTTCGGCAAGTCTCTTGGGTTCTTAGCTTCGATAGCCATCGTAACGACTGGCTCACTGATATGCTTGATCTCCTCAAACGGCTCGAAGTGCTCGAGCGTAGAGCAAGTTGAACCCGCTACGGCATCTCTCAAACCTACTACTGCTACGATGTTACCAGCCGGAACCTCCGGCACTTCAACCCTCTTTGGCCCCATGAACAGCCCTACGGTCTGAACTCTGTTCTTAGCCTTCCTGTCAACGATGTATAGCTCCATTCCCGGCTTGAGCGTTCCGCTGAACAGTCTTCCTACAGCAACTTCTCCGGCATGAGGATCGACGATTATCTTCGTAATCATAAGAGCTACCGGACCTTTCGGATCACAATTAACCATAGCTTGTCCTTCTGGGCTGTTGATGTCGCCTTTCCAGATGATCTTGATTCTCTCCTTCTGAGCCTCGATTGGGTTGGGTAGGTGTTTGATAACCATGTCGAGCACTACTTTGTGCAGTGGAGACTTCTTAGCCAGCTCTTTCCAATTGTCCTCCTTGAGATACTTGTAAACTTCTTTGAAACCGATGCCAGTCTCTTTCATCGCCGGAACGCTGACCGCCCACTTGTAAAGGGCAGAACCGAAGGCTACGCTACCGTCTTCGACTTTCAACATCCACTCCTTGTATTTCTCCGGTTTCATAGCCTTGATGAGCTTGTTTACTTCCAAGATGACCTTCATCAGCTTTTCCTGCATCTGATCCGGTGTGAGCTCAAGCTCTCTGATGAGTCTGTCAACTTTGTTGATGAAAAGCACGGGCTTGACGTTCTCTCTTAACGCCTGCCTGAGCACCGTTTCGGTCTGTGGCATTACTCCTTCGACAGCATCAACGACGACTATTACACCGTCAACGGCTCTCATTGCTCTCGTTACGTCTCCTCCGAAGTCAACGTGACCGGGTGTGTCTATCAGGTTGATCAGATATTCTTTACCCTTGTATTCGTGAACCATCGAAACGTTTGCGGCGTTTATAGTAATACCTCTCTCTTTCTCCTGCTCATCGAAGTCCAAGTAGAGCTGTTGCCCCGCAAGCTCTTCACTGATCATTCCGGCTCCGGCTAACAGGTTATCGCTCAACGTCGTTTTTCCGTGATCGATGTGCGCGACTATACCCATGTTTCTGATCTGCTCCGGTTTCCACATCAATTCTTTAATCTTATCAACCATTTTCTTTGCTCTAACCATAAATTACCACCTCATATATAATTTATTCAATAAAAATAAACATTAAAAAATGGTTATCTTGCAGACTTGGCAACTCTCTCTACTTCTTCCTTCTTGGCAACTGCGTAACTCTTCGGATCGTTGTTGGCTGCAGCAATTAACTCATCAGCCAAACATTCAGCAATGCTCTTCTTCGACTTGAAAGCTGCCAAACGTGCTCCCTCAGCTATGTTTCTAAGTGCAACATCGACCCTTCTGAGCGATGAAGTATCAACCGACTTCGGAACTGCGATACCACCGTATTTGAGTCTGACTACCTCCTCTCTTGGGCCAGCGTTAATTATAGCATCCACCAACACCTGCAGTGGGTTCTTCTTGGTCTTGCGATGGATTATCTCGAAAGCCTGCCTGACGATGTCGTATGCGAGCATCTTCTTGCCAGTGTTCTTGCCCTTTCTCATCACCTTATTTATGAGCCTCTCAACGATGAACACGTTTTGTTTAGCAAACGGAATGTTCGCATGTCTTCCATGCGTGTGAATTACGTATCTCGGCTCCAAGCAGATGTAGTTCTTAAGTGCCGGATCCTTTACCTCGACTTCCTCAGGATCCCACTTTCCGAATACCAATAATTCCTCCTTTGTGAATCCATATTTCATGGTCTCACCTGAGCGGCTTCTCCTTTCTACCTCTTACAAGTTCCTTAAGCGATACACCGTTTACCATTACTACCTTGTATCTTACACCGGGGATGTCACCCATCGATCTACCCATTCTTCCACCGATACCTTCGATTATCACTTCGTCGTGTTCGTCGATGAAGTTTATCGCTCCATCTCCGGGGCAGAATGCTGTAACCTGCCTACCGTTCTTAATCAGCTGGACTCTCACGGCTTTTCTGATAGCTGAGTTCGGCTGTCTGGCTTCGATTCCAATCTTCTCAAGCACTATACCTCTCGCTTGTGGAGCACCTTCCAATGGGTCTGATTTCTCCTTAAGTTCGAGTATTCTTCTAACGTATCTTCTGTCGCTCCATCTGAACTTTTTCCTGTTTTCTATCAGCTTTCTCGCCGCAAATAACCCCTTACCCATGAGCGTCACCTCCTAACAATTAGGGTTGTTCTGATTTTTTAAACTTTATCTCGGAACTAGAGGAGTATAAATAGCCATTGGTAATCCCACCATACCTATTATTTCACAATTATATCATCAATATCGTGATGCCTTCTTGCGAGTTCCTTAGCCTTGTTTATGTTCTTTCCACCCTTGCCTATTATCAAACCCTTATATTGAGGATTTACACTAACTTGTGCTATCTTCTTTCCACCCCTCTCGACGATCTTAACAGTCACCTTTATAGGCTTAAAAATGTTGGTAATAAATTCAACAGGATCATCAGAATGCTCAATAATCTCAATCTTTTTGCCTATTAGTTCTCTTGCTCTTTCGACGTTTATACCCCCTTTGCCTATTGCAATGCCCATATCACCCTTTCTGACTACGAATATCACCTTGTCATCTTGCACTATGCAGTCCTTGACACTTGCTCCGGTTAGACTTTCAAAAAGAGTAAGATAACGAATGCTCTCCGCTGAGAGCTTCACCTCCATAATACCAAACCTCATTCAGCGCCGAGTATCTCGGACTCGCCAGCTTCTATTATAGCCAAGGCAGCGACACTGAAAGGTTTACCGCATATAGCTCCCAATTCCATGTTCGTTCCGTTGTAGATCAAAACTGGCACATTGGCCTTATTCACCTTGTTTATTTTCTCTCTAATTTCTTTCGGACAATTCATGGCCACTATGACCATCTTGGCTTCGCCCTTTCTCAAGGCCTTTATCGTTCTCTTACTTCCCAAGTAAACCTTACCCGTTCTTAAAGCCTTTCTCAAAGCCTTTTCCAGATCGACCTTCATCTCCTACCCCCCAATTTCATTACAAGCTCAACATCACCCGTTCCAAGCTTTATAGGCTGGCCTACGATTATATTTTCAGTAATACCCTTCAACTCGTCAACTTCACCTTTAACAGCGGCTTCAAGCAAATTATTTACTGTCATTTCGAACGCCGCTCTTGCAAGTATGCTCTGCTTCTCTCCAGCGACTCCATGTCTTCCTATCTGTTTGAGTTCACCGTCAGCAGTCATGACATCCGCTACGAGCATTATATGCCTGATATCGACTTCAAGACCCTGCTCCTCAAGTGTAGCGACAGCCTCTCTAATCACGGCATTCCTTGCAGCCTCTATCCCAAGAACCTCATAGATCTCGTAGATGTTGTTTGTCAGTGTTCTCGTGAAGTCTACACCCTTCACCTTCATGACCTTCTTGAGATTCGAACCTTCGGTGTATAGCACGTATTCGTCCCCCTCTTTTCTTATTATGACTCTTCTTATCTCCTTGATTCCAGCTATTACTTCCTTCTTGAGCTTGTCGAACGTATCCATTAGAGTCTTGTATGGCTTATCAACATCGGGCGGTATTTGGATTATAAGCTTTCCGTCCTCTTCTGTTACCTCCATCTTGAGTTTTTTCTCGAGTTTCTTCTTAACCTCATTCAGCGTGAGCCCCTTCCTCTCCAAAGCCTTCGGATCTGGATTTATGATAATTCTGAGGTGCCTGATGTCCGTCGTAACGTCTGCGATGTCGAGAACGTAGGTGGCTTCAATTCTGTTAGCTACCTCTCTAGCTTTTTCTCTACTTTTTGCGTATTCTGGCAACAATCGGATTGTCATCATCGGCGTTGAAGGATGCTTTCTGACATCCAAAATTTCTATGAGCCTTGGAAGACCCAAAGTAACGTCTATCTCAGCTACTCCAGCGTAGTGGAACGTTCTCATCGTCATCTGCGTTCCGGGCTCACCTATCGATTGGGCTGCAACTATGCCAGCAGCCTCGCCGGGCTCCATCAGATTCCTGAAGTATGTTTGGACACACCTCTCAACGATCTTCCTCGCAAGCGCCTCATCAGCGTTGATCTCCGCAAGTTTCTTCTTTATTTCCTCCTTAACCTTTGGAGGAAGAGGTTGATCTTTAAGCAGATCATCGTAATTCATAAAAAATCACCTCCTTTCTTCAGCAAAAACTTCCTTAACGATTCTTTCTATATCGACCGACTTACCTCTAAAGCTCTTCATCGGATCTACACCGTCTTCACCGTATCTGAACTGAACGAGTGTTCCAGATGTCTGCTCTTTGACAGTTCCGTCATATTCAACCTTCAGGTCTTGCAGAGCGTTGATAAGTCTCCTCTGCAGGTAACCGGACTGGGAAGTTCTGACAGCTGTGTCAACCAGTCCTTCTCTACCACCCATGGCATGGAAGAAGAACTCTATTGGGTTTAAACCTCGCTTGTAGCTGCTCTCAACAAAGCCTCTGGCTTTAGCACTTAGATCTCCGGGCTTGAAATGCGGGAGGGTTCTGTTCGTGTATGTGTAGCCTCTTTTAATTCTCTCTCCTCTTACAGACTGTTGTCCAATGCAGGCTGCCATCTGGGTTAGGTTGAGCATCGAACCTCTTGCACCGCTGACAGCCATGATAACTGCAGCGTTGTCCATACCCAAGAACTTTCCAGCAATTTTACCGGCTTGGTCTCTTGCCTTACCTAATTCTCGCATGATCATCATCTCAAGAGTCTCCTCTAAGCTTCTTCCCGGCATAGGTTCCAAATTCCCTTCCCTGTAAGCTTTGATTAGCTCCTCGACTCTCCTTTCAGCCTCGGCGATAACCTCCTTTATCTGCTCAATAGCCTCCTGCGGGATGTCTTCGTCGTCTATACCGATCGTGAAACCTGTGAACATTATAGCTCTAATAGCCAGATGAGTCATCTGATCGATAAACTCTTTAGCCTTCTCGGTTCCATACTTCCTGACGATCTCATCGATTATAATGCCCTTGAAAGCTCCTACAGCCTTCTCATCGATGGTTCCCTTGATCAGCTCACCGTTCTTTATAATGACGTAAGCGTCATACGGACACTCCTCCTTCTTGCACTCGTCACATCCTTGGCAGATCTCGGCTTTGAATTCGAGCGTTATGTCTGGCAGAATTAGACTGAATATCTGCTTTCCGGTCCAGTATTCCTTACCATCCTCAGCATACTTCGGTGGTGGAAGTTCCTTGACGTTGAGAGGTCTGATTATCGACATGACCTCTTCTCTCGTAAACCTCCTCTCACCTCTTGTAAGCAGGTATAAGCCGGATATGTGATCGTGGATACCTCCTATGATAGGTCCACCAAATCTTGGGCTGAGTATGTGTTCCTGAACGGCCATCAAGATCTTCGCTTCAGCCTGAGCTTCCAAACTCTGGGGCACATGCAAGTTCATCTCATCTCCGTCGAAGTCAGCGTTGTATGGTGGGCAGACGGCTGGGTTGAGTCTGAACGTCTTGTAGGGCAGAACTCTAACATAGTGAGCCATAATGCTCATTCTGTGTAAGGAGGGCTGTCTGTTGAAGAGGACTATATCTCCATCCTTGAGCTGTCTTTCTACAATCCAACCTGGCTCGATCTTCTCGGCCAACTCCTCCCTGTTCGTATCCATCACTCTAATTCTTCTGCCATCTGGTCTGATTACGTAGTTGGCCTTAGGATGTTCGGTCCTTAGGATATATTCTCTAGCTTCATCGATGTTCCTCTCGGTAACATACAACGGAACCGTAAGCTCCTCAGCGATAACCTTTGGCACTCCTACTTCATTTATGCTTAAGCATGGATCTGGGCTAATTACAGTTCTCGCGGAGAAGTTTACTCTCTTACCGCTCAGACTACCTCTGAACCTACCCTCCTTGCCCTTTAGTCTTTGGGCGAGGGTTTTAAGCGGTCTTCCACTTCTATGCCTCGCTGGGGGAATTCCGCTTACCTCGTTGTCCAAATAAGTGGTTACGTGATACTGCAGTAGCTCCCAAAGATCCTCAAGGATCAGCTGAGGAGCTCCGGCTTCCTTGTTCTCCAAGAACCTCTGGTTGATTCTGATTATGTCTACGAGCTTATGAGTGAGGTCGTCTTCACTCCTCTGACCAGTTTCGAGGATAATAGAAGGTCTGACGGTTACAGGCGGAACGGGCAAAACTGTGAGCACGAACCATTCCGGTCTTACAGCCTTCGGATTCAAGCCCAAAGCGGGCAGATCTTCGTCTGGAATCTTTTCCAACCTCTCCCTGATGTCTTTTGGCGTTAGTCTGTGTTCTCCTTCGTAGTAGAATGTCGGTTTCTCGAATTTGACCTCTATCTGATCGGCACCGCAGTGAGGACACTTCTTCACGGCTTTAGCCCTTCTGTATACCTCTTTTATGATTTCTTCGTAATCTTGACCAAGTCTTTTGCGGTTCTCGATCTCCTCGATAAACTTGTCCCTTACCTTCTCCTTGAGCAGGAGTCTTCCACACTCTCTGCAGGTAGCATTCAGAAGCTTGGCTATAAGCTTGGCGTAACCGACGTGAATGACCGGAGCGGCAAGTTCTATGTGCCCAAAGTGTCCGGGGCACTCGCCAGCTTTACCTCCGCAAGTCTTGCATCTGAGTCCGGGATCTATAACTCCCAACCTTAGATCCATTAGACCTCCATCTATCGGAAAACCGTCATCATCGTAAGTTTCTGGAGTGATGATCTTGGCAACACTCATTCGACGAATCTCCTGAGGGCTTAAAACCTCAAACTTAATACCCGCAATTCTCTTAGGAATCATCACAACCACCTCAAGCTTTATCTCCCAAAATCAATCTTGGAGCGATCATCATCGATTTGAGCTCATCCAAAAGCAGCTTGAACGCATAACTCATCTCAACCTTGTGGATGTTGCTATCATCATCACAGACATGGCAGTAGGCGTTACCTCTTCTATAATCGTAGGTTGCGATATGTCCGCAGTTTCCGCAAACGTAGACCTCTATCTTGTCTGATTCTTCAAGCAATCTATCTTTGAGCAGTAAGGCAGCTCCATGCCCTATGAGCACATCTCTTTCCATTTCTCCGAATCTCAGACCACCCTTCCTAGCTCTACCCTCCGTAGGTTGCCTTGTGAGAATCTGCACTGGCCCCCTGCTCCTCGCATGAATCTTGCTTGAAACCATATGGTAGAGCTTCTGATAGTAGATAACACCGACGAATATGTCTACGACATACCTCTTTCCAGTTATACCATCGTACATAACCTCTTTACCAGTGTGAACGAATCCAAACTTCTCCAAAGCCTTTCTAAGATCCCATTCTTTCTCACCATGGAATATAGTTCCATCGATTCTCCTGCCTTCTAAGCAACCGACTTTACCACCTATCATCTCCAAAACGTGACCGACGGTCATTCTTGATGGAATCGCATGCGGATTGATGATCATATCTGGAACTATTCCAGATTCGGTCCAAGGCATGTCTTCTTCTGGCACGATCAAACCTATTACACCCTTCTGTCCGTGCCTCGATGCAAACTTATCTCCAAGCTCTGGAATTCTCAGATCTCTAACCCTAACCTTAGCAAGCTTTGAACCGCTTTCCGATTGCATCAGGAAGACGGCATCTACGATTCCTTTCTCGTTGCTCCTCATGCAAACTGAAGTCTCTCTTCTCTTTTGGGGGCTTATTCCCAATTTGGGCTCTTCAAGGAATCTTGGTGGCGAAGTCTTACCGATTAGGACATCGTCTGGACCAACTTCAGTCTCTGGGAATACGAGTCCGTCTTCATCTAAGTGCATGTATGCTTCGGCACCTCTGTAACCAGAAACATCCGCTGGCGGGATTTCGAATCTGTCTTCCTGACCACCAGGGTATCTGATTTCTTCAGCTTCGTAAGTTCTGAAGAAGTGCGATCTTGCCAAACCACGGTCTATGCTACCTTTGTTGAAGATAAGAGCATCTTCGATGTTGTATCCTTCGTAGCTCAAAACCGCAACGACGAAGTTCTGTCCAGAGGGTCTCTCGTCGTATTTGATTTCTCTCTGCGTGTCGGTGGTTACGATAGGAACTTGTGGATAATGTAATAAATGTCCTCTCGTATCGGCCCTCCACGCGAGATTTGCATAGGGCAAACCAAGGCTCTGCTTGATCATTGCAGCACCCATCGTGTTACGCGGAGATGCGTTGTGTTCTGGATATGGAATCGAACCCAAGCAGATTCCAGCTATTAGCGAAGGATCTAATTCGAGGTGTGTGTGCTCTGGAGTCAAGTCTTCCTCATTCACGGCAATGTAAGCGTTCTCCTCCTCCTCAGCATCCAAGAACTCGATCTTTCCTTGCTTGACCAAATCATCAAAAGTAATTTCTCCATTCTTGAGTTTCTCGATGTCCTCCTCAGTAACGAGCGGTTTTCCATCTTTAACAACTATAAGCGGTCTTCTAGCCCTTCCGGCATCGGTATTTATCCTGACCTCATTTGAGTCGGGATAGTAAGCAACGTTAACCTGAATTGAGATCTTGCCGTTTCTTCTCAACTCTCTGATCTGCTCGGCTAACATCTGACCGTCATCTACAAAACCGATTAGAGCACCGTTAACGTAAACTCTACACTTCCTCTCCAAATCAACCACCCCTTATAGGTTCTACACCCAAATTAAACAGCACCCTCTTGATTTCCTCTTCATTCGTTCCTACACTAACCTCAGCATACTGCGCGAAGTTCTTAACCAATCCACAGTTCGGCCCTTCCGGGGTTTCGTTCGGGCAAACCCTACCCCACTGAGTTGGGTGGAGATCTCTTGCCTCGAAATGAGGCTGTGATCTTGAAAGCGGAGAAATGACTCTCCTTAAGTGGGAAAGAACGGACATGTAGTTGTGTCTATCTATGAGCTGGGAAACTCCGGTCCTTCCACCAACCCAATTTCCAGTAGCCATCGGGTGCATGATTCTATCTGTCAGAACGTCGGCCCTTACAGCTGTGGTCATCTTAAGAGGCCTACCTCTTGCTTTAGCCCTTTCAAGCTGATACTTCACATCCTTGATGAGCCTAAGGAGTGCAACTCTGAATATCTCCTCCATAAGATCTCCAGCCAACTTCAGCCTCTTGTTTGCGTAGTGGTCTTTGTCATCTTCTCTTCTCAATCCCAACGCAAGCTCGAAAACCATCTCAGCCATTCTTGCTAAGAAGAAAGCTTTAGCCCTCCTTGCTTCAGGCTCAACGCCCAAGTGTGGTAGGAAGTATTGATCCAATACCTGATTGGCTCTCTGAATCCTGTATTCTCTACTCTGCCCCGGAGCGACCCTTCTTCCGATGTATTCTATAGCCTCCTCCTGCGTTTCAACTTCTGCAACTTCTACATTTTCAAGCATGAACTTCATGATCTCCGGGTTGGTGCTGACCATCTCGATGATCTCCTGATCAGTTTCAACACCCAAAGCCTTCATCAGAACGACGAATTGGATCGGCTTAGGCAGTTGTGGGAACGTAACTTCGAGTATGTTGCCTTTTGTTCTTTCGACGACTACAAGCGCTCTGTATCCCGCTCTCTGACTGAAGCACTTTGCAATTTCTATTTCTTCACCGTATCTCTCTTCTTTCTCAAGGAGAATTTTGTTTGGAGCGAGATCTTCCAAAGTCATCAAGGCTCTCTCACTTCCGTTTATTATGAAGTATCCACCCGGATCCAATGGATCTTCTCCAACCTTCGTTACGTCGTCAACCTCATTCAAGTTGCAGGCTTTGGATTTGAGCATGATGGGAAGCATTCCTATCTCAACTACCTCCTCTTCGAGCTCTCGTCCCTCATCTATGATTTGAGCTTCTAAGTATATCGGCGCGGCGTATGTTAGATTCCTGAGTCTTGCCTCAGCTGGGAATAGCTTTCTCCTTGAACCATCAGCCTCTTTTACGATTGGTTTGCCAACCCAAACCTTCCCAAGCTTAACGTAAGTATCGGGAATGTCCAATTCGATGATCTTCTGCTCGTCGATTACCCTTTGCAGACCCTCATCTAGGAATCGGTTAAACGAATCTATCTGATGCTTGACGAGCCTCTCATGCGTGAAGTAGGCTCTCGCCAAAACCCTCCTATCTAACATAACCACCACCTGAAGTAGGCTAAGTTAAAAGTTTGGTAATTTAAACTTATTCGTGAAAAATTGTCATGTCTCATAATTTTAGACTTCTTCCTCCTCTTCAACTTCGGACTCAACCTCTTCTTTCTCCTCCTTTACAAGCTTTGAAGTTTTTATTGAAGGCGGAATTACAAGCCTATAAGCTATGGATTTTCCTGCCGTTGGACTTTCTCTGATGATCCTGACGATGTCGCCAACTTTAGCTCCGATCTCCTTGGCTATAGGATCATCTGCCCTAATCTTTGGCAGTTGCTCCGGCTTAACGCCCAAGGTCTTTAAAACCTCCTCAGCTTCTTCCTTACTCAAAACCTCATGCTTCGGAACGAGTATGTGATCCTGCAACCTAATCTTCATATCCCACCACCAAAGTTGAGATGAAAGCGGGCTCGACGGGATTTGAACCCGCGACCGACGGGTTAAAAGCCCGTCGCTCTACCTGGCTGAGCTACGAGCCCTCAGCGTAATGATGGCAATTCGATATAAATCTTTTTCGTGGGCTTTAATGGTGCTGACCCCATAATGGTTAAAGCAACCACATTAAAGCCTCGCTGTATATAAAGTCTAACCTAAAAGGGTCAGCACCGGCTTTAATGCTTTCTATTGTATGTCAGCGAGATTATTCCCATTATGTGGAATCGATCTCAATGAAAATGCTTAAATACAGATTTTGGAATTAGGCATGTATGGTGAAGATAGGTGATGGACTTTGGACTGAGCAGAGCGATTAGGAATTGCAAGAAGAATGCTGTTATCGCTGAGGTTAAGGTTCATTCACCTAAATACGGTGATTTATTAAGAAACAGAGATCCGATTGAAATTCTGAGAGCTTACGAGAGGGCTGGAGCGGTGGGAATTTCTTACATAACAGAACCCAAGTTCTTCAAGGGCGATTTCGAGTTGTTTAGACGTATTTGCAAGGAGACAAATCTGCCCGTTCTAAGAAAAGATTTCATAACAACTAAGGAGGAAATCGAAAGAACGGCTGAAGCTGAAGCTTCTGCGGTTTTGATCATTACGAGGATTTTGAGGAATAAGACAGCAGAGTTCGTTGATTTTGCATTGGAGCATGGGCTCGATACTCTCGTTGAAGTTCACAGCTACGACGAACTGCTCATAGCAGTCGAAACGAATTCGACGATGATCGGCATAAACAACAGAGATATAGGAAGGCTTGAGAAGGATGACGGAAACGTCACGCTTACGGCCAAACTCGCCCCTCTAATCCCCGATAGGTTTGTGAAGGTTAGTGAAAGCGGAATATCATCTCTCCAAGATTTGAAGATCGCTCTAAGTCATGCTGATGCTGTTCTGATCGGAACGGCTTTTATGAAAGCTGAGGATCCTGAAAAGATCGTTAAAGAGTTTGTGGAGGCGAAATTATGCTGAACAAGATCGTTGAAGGTAAAAATCTGAGTTTTGAAGAGGCATACGAGCTCTACAACATCCTGCTTAAGGAGTCCGATGTCAGAATAGCCGGTTATCTCGTAGCTTTGCAGACCAAAGGCTACACCGCTGAAGAGCTTGCCGGTTTTGCGAAGGCTATGAGGGACAATGCTGTAAAGCTTGAGCTTGGAGAAGTTTGCGATACGTGCGGAACTGGAGGCGACGGAGCATCGACGATAAACGTCAGCACTGCAAGTGCAATAATTCTATCGTGCTTCAAGAGGGTAGCAAAGCACGGAAACGTTTCGATAACGTCAAAAAGCGGTTCTGCAAACGTGCTTGATGCGTTTGGCATGAAGATAGATCTTAAGCCGGAGGAAGTTAAATCAGTAATCGAGAAAACTAACTTCGCTTTCTTATTTGCCCCACTCTACCATCCGACGCTGAAAAGAATTATGCCTGTCAGGAAAGAGCTAAAGGTTAAGACGATCTTTAACGTCTTGGGACCTTTGGCCAATCCTGCCGAACCTGATTATCAGATCGTTGGAGTCAGCTCTCCGGATTTGGTGGAAAAAGTGGCTGAAGCCTTGAGCTTCTTGGGAGTTAAGAAAGCGTTGGTGATCCACGGAAGCGGCTTGGATGAAGTGAATCCTGCCAAGGAGACTATTGTCGCTGAGGTTGGCGGGAATGAAATCGAGAGATATAAGATTAAGCCCGAAGATTTCGGCTTAAAGCCGGTAAAAATCGTTCCTTGCGAAAGCCCAGAAGAAAGTGCCGAAAGGATAAAAGCCGTTTTTGCCGGCAATGGGAGGGAGGTGGACAGAGCTTTCATAATAGCGAACGCGAGCTTGGCCCTCTACTCAGCGGATGTTGCGGATTTCGATGAATGCGTTGAGTTGGTGAAATCGGTTTTGAGCGGGGAAGCTTTAAACAAGCTGGAGGAGATCGTAAATGCGTGTCCAAAAGCTTGAATACGTCGATCCTCTGAAACTTTATGCTGTGATAAGGGAGGAATGCGATTTTCCGTTCATCCTCGAATCTGCAGGAAAGCACGAAAGAAAAGCGAGATATACATACATCTCGGCAAATCCAAAATTTATAGTTGAGGTGGACGGAATAGGAACGAGGATCGATGGAAAGAAAATTAGTAACGAAACGAATCCCTTTAAGGCTCTTAAAGACCTTTTCGAGTTCGAGGCTGATGGTGAGAGGTTTGTCGGAGGTTTCGTTGGCTACGTTGCTTACGATGCTGTCCACAATTTTATAGATGGTAGTATCGATGAGCCCTCCGTCTTTGGATACTACGAGGACGTTTTCGTTTACGATCACATAACTAATCAATTCTACTTCCTCGACATGAACAAATCTGAGATGGATGCGGAAAGAATCGTCGAGAAGGCCAAGAGGTTCGAGTTCGATGATGAGGGGGGTGGTTCTGAAATACTGAGATGTGATGCAAATAAGGAAGAGTTCGAGAATATGGTTTTGAAGGCTAAAGAATACATATTCGCCGGAGATGCATTTCAGATAGTCCTTTCGAGAGAATATGAGATCGATACAGATTACTCACCGTTCCAGATTTACAGAAACTTGAGGGCGATAAATCCGAGCCCATACATGTTCTGCTTGGAGTTCGGTAAAGATGTTGTTGGAGCTTCTCCCGAAACGATGGCATCCGTTGAAGGGAGAATAGTCAAAATAAACCCAATAGCCGGAACTGCTCCAAGAGGCAAAAACGAGGAAGAAGACCACAAAATAGCTGAGGTTTTAATTTCGGATGAGAAAGAGAGAGCGGAGCACATCATGCTCGTTGATTTGGCCAGAAACGATGTCAGAAAGGTTAGCAAGGCTGGAAGTGTGAGGGTTACGATGTTCATGGAAGTTATAAAGTATAGCCATGTTCAGCACATAGAGAGCGAAGTTATCGGAGAGCTTGAGGATGATAAGACTGCCTTCGATGCGATGGAAGCGGCTTTTCCAGCTGGAACGTTAACTGGAGCGCCGAAAATCAGGGCCATGGAGATAATAGACGAGCTTGAAAGATCAAAGAGAAGAGTTTATGGGGGCTGTGTTGGCTACTTCTCAGCCAACGGCTGGGCGGACATGGCTATTGCAATTAGAATGGTCGAGATAGACGACGTTTGCAGAGTTAGGGCTGGTGCCGGCATTGTCGCAGATTCCAAGCCAGAGAAAGAGTTTGTGGAAACTGAAAGAAAGATGAGCGCCGTTCTTAAGGCTTTGGAGGTGATAGAATGATTCTGCTTGTCGATAACAGAGATTCCTTCGTTTGGAATCTGGCCGAATACGCTTCGATCTTCGATAAGGTCAAAGTTGTGCCTAACACAATTACGCTCGCTGAAGTTAGGAGGATAAACCCGGATGGAATAATAATCTCTCCCGGCCCCGGTTCACCGGAAAGCAAGAGAGACGTTGGCAACAGTCCCGAAATTGTGCTCGAAATGGAAGTCCCGATACTGGGTGTTTGCTTGGGGCATCAGATAATTGGGCATGTGTTTGGTGGAAGAGTTGGGAGGGTTAGGCCCCTACATGGCAAATCGAGCCTGGTTAAGCACGACGGAAAAACGATATTCAGTGGGATTAAAAATCCGCTCGAAGCTGGGAGGTATCACTCCTTGGCGGTCTTGGAGGTTCCTAAGGGGTTCGAGGTATCCGCGGTTTCGTTGAGCGACGGAGTAATTATGGGCATAAGACACAAGAGAAAGCCGATAGAAGGTGTGCAGTTCCATCCTGAGAGCGTTCTTACCGAATATCACGCTGGAGAGGGGTTGAAGATTATAAAGAATTTTGTTTATCTGTGTAAGGGTCGAAGATGATCGGTAGGGTTTTTGAAATTCTTGATGAAGTTTGCTCAAACGAGCATTTTAGAGATGAGTGCAGTAAGTTGAGAGTTATGCTCGATGTGCTTGAAGATGTAAGAGAAGAATTCGGTAGCTTCGGCTTCAGTGCTGGACTAAGAATGCTTGTAGGATTGGTAGGTGAGATGATAGATAAAGCTACGGGATTGGGCTTAAAAAAGGAATTAGATCTGCTGATAGAAGCGAGACTGAGGGTGTTGGCATGTTTGTGAAGATTTGCGGGATAAGGGATCTGAAGGATCTGCGTATTGTCGAAAGATACGCCGATGCTACCGGAGTTGTAGTTGAATGCGAATCTAAGCGTCGCATAGGCTTGAATGAAGCGAGGGTGATTATAGAGAACGCGGAGATTCCAGTCTTTGCAGTCTCCACTTTGAGCGATTTCGAAGGATGGAGCGGAATTATAGATACTATAAATGCTGAGTTCGTTCAGATACACACGGATTCAATAGATCCTAAAGTGGTAGATAGGATAAAGACTGAGTTCGGGGTCTTCGTGATGAAAGCCTTCAAAGTTCCTAAGAGGAGCGAAAATCCGGAGGAGGATGCGGAGCGACTCGTGGAGCGAATAGAGCAATTCGAAGTCGATAGAATTTTGCTCGATACCGGCAAAGGAAGTGGTCTTATTCACGATCATCGCGTCAGTAGAATAATCGCCAAGAAGTTTGACATAATTCTGGCTGGAGGTTTGAGTCCTAAAAATGTCTGCGAGATAGTGGAATTCGTCAAACCGTTTGGAGTGGATGTTTCGAGCGGAGTTGAGAGAAATGGCAGAAAGGATGAAGATCTGATTAGGGAGTTCGTTGGCAGGGTGAAAGGTCATGGTTAGGGTTGTTCTTCATCCCGAAAGCTTTGCTGTGGTTAACGTAAGGGATGTTCCGAATGTAGATTTTTTTGCGATCGTTAAGGATACTGGAGGTATAACAGTAGTTCTGCCGGAGTCCGAATTAGGGAAGATCGGCAGTATGATGAGTTGTGAAAGGGGTTTTAGATTGCTGACGTTCGATACTGTTTTGCCATTCGATCTTGTTGGATTCATTTCGAAGGTTTCGACAGCCTTGGCAGAAGCTGGAATTAGCGTTTTGGTGTTTTCTTCTTATTCGACCGACCATATTCTCGTGAAAGGCGAGGATGTTGATAGAGCATTGGATGTTTTGGAAGGTTTGGGTTTTGAGAAGGTGATCCCATGAAATTCGGAGAGTTTGGTGGGCAGTTTGTCCCAGAAGTGCTGATTCCACCGCTGAAAGAGTTGGAGAAGGCTTACGAAAGGCTGAAAGACGATGAAGAGTTTAAGAAAGAGTTGGACTACTACTTACGAAACTACGCTGGAAGACCCACACCGCTATACTTTGCGAAGAATCTAACTGAGAAGCTAGGAGGGGCTAAGATTTACCTCAAGCGTGAGGATTTACTGCACAGCGGTGCGCACAAGATAAACAACACCATAGGACAAGCTTTGCTTGCGAAGAAGATGGGTAAAACGAGGCTTATAGCTGAAACTGGAGCGGGGCAGCATGGAGTAGCTACTGCCATAGCCGGAGCTTTACTCGGGCTTAAGGTTGATGTATATATGGGTGCTGAGGATGTTGAGAGGCAAAAGATGAACGTGTTCAGGATGAAACTGCTTGGTGCTGAAGTCATACCCGTGCACAGCGGGAGCAAAACGCTGAAAGATGCGATAAACGAAGCCCTGCGAGATTGGGTTGCCACTTTCGAATACACGCACTATCTCATCGGCTCGGTCGTGGGTCCTCATCCATATCCAACCATGGTTCGAGACTTCCAGTCGGTCATCGGCAGGGAGACTAAGAGACAGATCCTTGAGCTCGAAGGAACTCTGCCAGATGCGATAGTCGCTTGCGTCGGCGGAGGAAGCAACGCGATAGGAATCTTTCATCCATTCATCGAAGATCGATCTGTCAGACTCATTGGTGTTGAAGCCGCTGGCAAAGGTCTTAGCACTGGGAAACACTCGGCATCGCTCTGTGCTGGAGAAAAGGGGGTTCTGCACGGCATGCTTTCGTATTTTTTGCAGGACGAAGACGGACAAATAGCAACAACGCACAGCATCGCTGCCGGCTTGGACTATCCGGGCGTTGGTCCGGAACACGCTTGGTTGAAGGAATCGGGAAGAGCTGAATATGTAGCAGTTACTGACGATCAAGCGCTGAAAGCCTTCGTGGAGCTTTCCAAAACTGAAGGAATTTTACCAGCCCTTGAGTCTGCTCATGCCTTAGCTTACGCCATGGAACTTGCCAAAGAGATGAACAATGATGAAATAATAGTCGTCAATTTGTCGGGAAGAGGAGATAAGGATTTGGGAATAGTTATGGAGGCGTTGTCATGTTCCGTAAGCCAGCCCTTATAACCTTCATAACCGCTGGCGATCCAAACATCAAAGCGACGCTCGAATTTCTACTGACACTCGATAAATATTCCGAAGTTATAGAATTAGGAATTCCGTTCAGCGATCCTATGGCTGACGGAAAGGCAATTCAGAAGGCTAATGTCAGAGCACTTAAGGCGGGAACGAAAGTTAAGGATGTTTTCAACGTGGTTAGGGAGTTTAGGGAGCATTCTGAGACGCCAATCGTTCTGATGACATACTACAATCCCGTCTATCGCAGAGGAGTTGAGCGATTTGTAGCTGAAGCTAAGGAGAGCGGTGTAAATGCGATGATAGTCGTGGATCTTCCGCTTGAGGAGGCTGGTGAATACCTCAACGTCTGCGAGAAATACGAGATGGGGACGGTGTTTTTGGCGGCTCCTAACACACCGGACGATCGATTGAGGATGATCGATGAAGCAAGCTCAGCATTCGTTTACCTTATCTCGCTATACGGAACAACTGGAGCGAGAGATAAGCTTTCTCAGCTTGCCTTCGATCTGCTTAACAGAGCTAAAAGAGTATGTTCGAAGCCGTTAGCTGTCGGCTTTGGAGTTTCGAAAGCCGAACACGTTAGAGAACTGATTAAAGCCGGTGCAGATGGAGTAGTTGTGGGAAGTGCGATAGTTGATATAATCGGTAAATATGGCGAAGAAGCGATTGATCCGCTTGAAGAGAAGCTTAAGGAGCTTAGAAGCGGTTTAATTCTTTAGTGTTTTTAAATTTTTTCGTTAAATTTGAAATTACCTACATAAGCATGTGCACAAATAGTAACCTATATACATATAAATATTTTTACACTGGTAAATGGAATTATATACGCAAAAAATTGTTAAATATTATTATAATTACAACCACTCATTGAGGGTAGGGGAGGTGATACGGTGAGTTGGCTGAAGAGATTGAAGAAGGACAAGAAAGGAGCGATAGGTATTGAGATACTGATAGTGTTCATAGCCATCGTTTTAGTGGCTGCAGTGAGTGCAGCAGTGCTCATTCAAACAGTCGGCTACCTCCAGCAGAAGGCAACCGCTACGGGTAGAGAGACCACTCAGGAAGTTGCAAGTGGTATAAAGGTCATTCAGGTTTTGGGTCATGTTGACACTCCAAACGATGTAAATGGTAAAATAGACAAGCTTGCGATCTTGATTGAGCCGAACACAGGTGGACAGGACATCGACTTAAATAAGACGACGATTTCAATCAGTGATGGAAGTAAACATGTTGTTCTAACATACGACCCAACATATTTCAATGATAGTGGAACATACTCAGATATATTCGATGTAGTGAGTGATGTTGACGTTAATAATACGAGTGTGTATCCAGCGGATCTACATTTCGGTATCATAGTGTTGCAGGATTCTGATGGATCATTAACGTCACAATATCCAGTCCTCAACGCTGGAGATAAGGTTGTTTTGGCTGTAAATGCTAGTGCAATCTTTGGTGGCATTCAGCCAAGAACGACCGTATTCGGTGAGGTCAGACCAGAGTTCGGTGCTCCGGGTATAATCCAGTTCACGACGCCACCAGCATACACGGAATACGTTGTTGAGCTACAGTAACCTTCAATTTTTTTCCTTATTTTTTTCAATAATAACATAAGAAAATTTAATAATTTTACGTAAAAACTGAGGTGATGTTTATGCTCAAGATTCCGAAGCCGAAGATCAAGAAGAAAGACAAGGAGGATGAAGAGAAGAAGGAAGAAGAAAAGATTGAAAAGGAACTTGAGGAGGAGATCAAGAAGGAAGAGGAAACCGAATCTAAGCCAAGAGAGGAGTCAGATTTAACAACCAAGCTCATGGAGAGGATAAACGAAATTGAGAACAGACTGCCGAGGATAGACGTGTCGATCGATGGGCTGAAGAGAGAATTGGATGATATTAAATCTAGACTGCAGAAGATGGACGACACGCTCAAGGATGTTATGGTTCTGTATGAGGTAGTTTCATCACAGATCAATCCTTTCGTCTCATCTTCTGGCATTGTAGATGTTGGAGAGTTGAAGAGAAGGGTGGATAACCTCGAAAAAGATCTCAAGCTTATTATTAATATCGATTTAGATAAAATTATTGATGAAATTCTTTACGAGGAGGTGATGTGATTTGGAAGCTGACAACAGGAATATAATCAGAATAGATGAACTTGATGATAACGAACTTAAGGAGTATCTCAACAGGTTTCGAGGGCGGATACCATCGGTTCTGCTGGATGACCTATACAACAAGCTGAAGGGCAAGAATGTAACGAAGGAGCAGGTTGACAAGATAATAAAGAAGATCGAGGAGAATCTGACGAATGCAAGAAAGATCGACGAGATATTCAGGAAGCTTGAGAATATAGAATCACTGCTGAAGCAGAGGGTAGAAGCCAAATCGGAGATCAAAACCCAGAGCGCCCAAGTGATGGAACAGTTGAACACGTCTGATGCAGTTCAGCAGATAGCTCAACCCTCATTAGAATCAGCTCATCAAGTTCAAGTCCAACCGCAAGCATCCGCACAGGTTCAATTAGCATCTTCTGGAGATCAGCCGAGATTGGATGTTATATCAACCTCGCAGGAACCTCGATTGAAGCAGATTCCGAACGATGCTAAAAGCATAATGATACTGCTCAAGTGGATCGAGTTCATGATAGAAAGGGTAGGCTACGACGGGCTTGAGGAGCTTTTGAACTACTACGTTGACATAAACTGGATAAGCGACAACGTTCTATTCACAATTCTAAGATACGCTAAGGGCATCAGGCTATACCATCAGAACTCTGACTGGAGGCCTGTGGGATACATGAATGTCCAGGATCATATAACGTCACTTTTGTTCATAGAAGCCCTCAGAACTGGCAGATTCAATAAGGAGCTCGTAATGGAGGTGGAGAGGGAGATTTATAAGATAAAAAAGGAGGTAGCAGAGATCCATGGGATTTAGCACTACCGCTGGCTTTGCACTGCTATTCATAGCCGGGTTGATTGCGTTTGGAGTTGTTGCAACCGTGACTATTAGCGAGGTTAAGGAACTAAACAAAATTGCAAAACTTAAGAATAAAGAAGAAATTGAGCTAAAGGGATCGGACTTTGAAATAGTGAACGTTACAGCTGTGAATGTTACGGCAACGGAATACAACTTGACCGTCGTAATTGAAAACACAGGCTCAACAACGTTCGACTGCACGAAGTTCACACTGCTCGTCGATGGAAAGGTAATCAACGCAACTTGCAACGTTTCAAAGCTCTATCCGCTCGAATACGCTGAGTTCACTGCTGAGAATTTGTCTGGAACGGTGGGAAGCACACACAGGCTGAAGGTGGTTTCCGACAACGGAATCGAGAGGTATGCGACGTTCGTTGTGGGGTGAAGGCCATGGCCGGAGAGAGTGCTGCTCACATGATACTCTTCATCGCGACGATACTCATAGCGAGCTCCGTTTCAGCGGTGATGATCGTCACCATAGAAAAGATGTCGATAGAGATAAAGAATCAAGGTGAATATATTAAAGAAGTATTGTCAACGAACTTCGAAATAATAAACGATCCGAAGATGATTCCGAATACAACTGTAGGAGGTTATACAGCCTATGTGTTCTATATTAAGAATGTTGGTGATTCTCCGTTTGCGTTCACAAACGAAACTATAACGGTTTTGATAGACGGTGTGATAATTCCTAAGCAGAATGTAACGACAAATCCTTCGGTTTTGAATCCCGGAGATGTTGGAGAGTTGGATGTGATCACGTCGCTCAGCTCTGGAAATCATAGAATAACTGTGATACTCGAAAACGGGGTTTCCGACTCTTTGGACTTCACGATCTGAGGTGATCGATATGGCGAGGATATTCTCAGTTCAACTTGCAAACGACGAGTTCCACAAGAAGCTTGGAGGCGGAATTCCAGCCGGAACTATTGGATTGATAATGGGGGGGCACGGAAGCGGGAAATCGATAGTTTGCCAGAGAATAACCTATGGACTGCTTAAGAACGATGTATCCGTGACATACATTTCAACACAGCTCACGACGATCGACTTCATAAAGCAGATGTCCTCACTAGGATACGATATTGCACGTGACATAATCCAAAAGAAATTGCTGTTCATTCCGGTTTATCCTCTGTTGCAAGAGCCTAAGAAGAGAATGGATTACTCAGAGAAGCTCATGAACGCGAGAGAGCTTTTTGAGAAGGATGTGATCATAATAGACTGCTTTTCATCGCTCGTAAAGTTCGACATAGACCCGAATTCGGCAATAAAGCTTATGGGATTTCTGAAGAGGATTTCAGCCCTCGGCAAGGCGGTGATTCTGACAGCTCTAGATGAGCTCGAAAAAGACACAATGGAAGAGATCGAATCGGCATGTTCGTTCATAGCAGAAACCACCATAAAGAAATTTGGAACCGATCTTAAAAATATGATGATTATAAAAAAATTTAATTTGGCTGCTGGTCAGTATTCTAAGCAGATCGCGTTTAGGGTTGAGCCGAAGATAGGCTTAGTAGTTGAGATAGCGGCGGTAGCATGAAGGTCGTAAAGTCTGATACGCTGGAAGACGCTTTGAGAAGGAATCCTCACCTCAGGAGATATATAGAAGAGTTCAAGAAGAAGGAGGGGGTAGTTCCGACTTTCGTCCCATCCCTTAGCAGAGATATGAAATCCCTCCCGAGGCCAAACCTGATCTACCCGGTAGGAGATCCCGTTTTCATTCACATATACACCGACAGAGAAGGGAACAGACAATACATTGCGATAGAACCGAGGCTAACGCCAGATGAAGAACCGAAGTATCAGGCTTTGATGGACAAGATGCTTGAACTCGCTCCTCAGGAAAGGACTCCAAAGGATGATGAGGAGCTTAGCGAACTTATAGATAGGTTGATGGACAAAATTGTTGAGATAGTTCCTGAGAAGGTTCCACTAGAGAGGAAGAGAAAGTTCCTAACGTTGGGGTTCGAGAAGCTGAAGCTTACCGAGGAGGAGGTTTACAAGTTCAAATATCTCATAAAGAGGGATGTTATTGGGGTTGGACCTCTCGAGCCCCTCATAAGGGATCCATACATCGAGGACATCCACGTCATTGGGCCACATAACACCCACATCGTCCACAAGATCTTTGACATGCTTCCGACGAACATCGACTTCAAGGATGAAATCTACATGGCCGAATACCTGAAAAATTTAGGAGAGAGAATCGGAAGACCGGTAAGTGAGAGAACTCCAATCGTCGATGGAACACTTCCAGATGGAAGCAGAATAAACATAATATTCAGCACAGATGTCAGCCTCAAAGGACCATCTTTTACGATAAGAAAGTTTACAGCCGTTCCAATTAGTATAACCCAGCTAATAGCTTGGGGGACACTCTCAGCTGAGATAGCTGCATATCTCTGGCTGTGCTTGGAATATGGCATGAGTATATGGGTCAGCGGTGAGACTGCGAGTGGAAAGACTACAACTCTCAACGCTATGATTCCGTTCATAAAGCCACAATCTAAGATTTACACGGCTGAGGATACTCCTGAGGTTCAGGTTCCTCACCCAGTCTGGCAGCAACTCTGCACGAGGGAGAGGGGATCAGAAGGAAAGGTGGATCTGTTCGATTTGCTTAAGGCAGCTTTGAGGAGTAGACCGAATTACATCATAGTCGGTGAAATCAGGGGAAAGGAAGGTGCTATAGCTTTCCAAGCTATGCAGACTGGACACCCCGTTTTGGCAACTTTCCACGCTGGTAGCGTCAAGAAGCTAATTCAGAGGTTGACTGGTGATCCGATAAACGTTCCGATAACGTTCATAGATAATCTAAATGTCGTTCTGATTCAGCAGGCCGTTTATAGAAGAGGACAGTTTTTGAGGAGATGTTTGGTCGTTGAGGAGATCGAAGGTTACTATGAGGAGGTTGGAGGTGTTGTTACGAGAACGGTCTTCGAATGGGATGCTGTAACGGATAAACACATCTTCAGAGGGTTATACAACTCATACATACTCGAAAACAAGATCGCTCAAACAGCCGGTTTTGAAGATCCGAGGCAGATCTACGAAGAGATGTTTCTTAGAGCGAGAATTCTGCAGAGGATGGTCGAGCTCAAGATATTCAACTACTACGAGGTTACGAAGATAATTTGGGCGTTCTACAAGAAAGGTTTGCAGGGGTTGCCGTTCAAGCTGTGAGGTGATGGGTATGTATGTCAATACTCAGAAGTATGTCAGGTTCGTTCTGCTTCCATCGACAATCTTCGCGCTGATATACTTCCTACTGCTTCTCACTCTGTTCAGGACTCTTTTGATCTCTTTGGGACTGTTTGCACTCTTACTATACATAATCCCGATGTTCGTGATTATCACCGCACTCCTCTATCCGAAAATAGTTAGAGGAAGGGTGAGAAAGGAGATAGAAGATAACATACATTTCTACATAACCCATCTGGGTGCTTTGGCAACTTCGGAAGTTAGCAGAAAGGAAATGATGAAGATGCTCTCAGAGAGGAAAGAATACAAGGCTTTGGCAGAAGAGACGAGAAAGATATATCTGCTCATGGAGAAGTGGAACAAGAACCTTGCTCAGGCGTGCAGGTTTTTAGCAAGAAGGACTCCGAGCAAGATATTCGCGGACTTCTTGGATAGAATGGCACATGAGTTGGACAGCGGTGAGGATTTTAGGGAGTTCATAAAGAGGGAGCAGGAAACAGTTATGAACGCGTTCTCGATTCTATATCAGGGTAAGCTATACAGTGTCGATGTTTTCAAGGAGGTTTACGTATCCCTTGTTCTTTCACTTTCATTCTTTGCCGCTTTCGCCATAATAGCTCCCTTCCTAACCGGTTTGAGCGTTACGCTCATTTTGAATATAATCGTTATATTTTTTGTCGTGGTCGAGATAGCCATACTCGTGTATCTGAAGGCTGTAGCTCCGGTCGATCCAATATGGCAGACCTCTGGAGAACTAACCCAAACGGACTGGAAGCTATACAAATCGTTTTATGTTTCCTGTGCGTTATGCTTGGTAGTTTTCACTTTTGCACTGTTCATCACATACGTTTGGGGAGTTGTTGAGATCCCGCCACCCTTCATAATAGCCCTCTCCGTAACGCCGCTAGTAATTCCGGGATATTTGTCGAAGAGGGAGGAAGCGATAATTAAGGACAAGGATAAGAACGCACCTTCGTTCATAATGAGCTTGGGAGCTTCGGCCTCTGCAAGGGGAGGAGATATTCTCGAATCTCTGAAGTTCTTAACCGCTCACGACTTTGGAGCGCTGACCGAAGACGTTAGAGCATTATATAAGAGGCTATGCACGAGGATAGACAAAAAAAGGGCTTGGGAGAAGTTCAGTATAGATACGGGTAGCAACCTCATCTATAGGTTCATAGACATGTTCGTTGAAGCCATAACTCTGGGTAGTGATCCAAAGGATGTCGCTGAGATAGTTTCGAAAAATTTTGCGATAATAAATGGCCTTAGGGAGAGGAGAGATAGAAGTGCGAGCTCTTTCGTCGGAATATGTTACGGAGTTATAATCGGAATAGCTTTCTCTCTTTATGTATCGTTTGGAGTCGTTGAAGCTATGAACAAGATGTTCTCTTTGCTCAAGATTCCAGGTAAGTTCATTCAAGGTCTGTTGCATACGGTTTCTGGCTTGGATTTGGCATATCTGAATGTCGCGATTCTATTCATTCTGTTCTTCCACGCTATAATAGCTTCGATAGCTATTAAGATGGTAGACGGTGGAAGATGGATGAGCGGATTCATGCACCTCGTTGGCATGATATGGCTTGCAGCGATATCGGGTTACGTATCACAGCTGGTAATAACGCATCTCTTGGGGTTATGAACAAGTTTGAAATTTAATGAAATTATTAAATTTTATAATAAATACATATGTTATATCTATTCGGTCAGAATTCGAAAAACTTTTATAGCTTAAAGTCAACGATTATTTTGACTGATAATAACAATAATCATCATGAGATCGTGAGGTGGTGTGAGATGTTTGAATCGTGTATACTCACGATCGATCCACACATCTTGAGATCGATAAACAAGAGTTCGCTTAGGAAAAAAGTTTTATTGTATTTAGATTCTATTTATCCTAACGCTGACTACCTGACCAACATCGCGAGGATGATAGGTAGCGATCCTTCGAATGTCCTGGGATGTCTTAGAGGAATGGGCAACCGTTACAACGGAAATAGCTCTCTTATAGAACTTGGGCTTGTAGAAGTGGTCGAAAGGGATGGTTATAAATATTACAGAGTTACGGAACTGGGTAGAAAGGTAGCCAAGCATGTTAGAGAACTTTACAGGGGGATCATCCATGCTTAAGAGTCTAAGCGTGAGCGATGTTGATTTTATCTACGGATACATGATTCTGAAGTCTTACTTCTTCAAGATAAAAACGAATATCGAGAATTCAGACTATCCGAACTCGGAATACGTTAGACGTTGGAGAGAGTTCTGCAATAGGACTGACTTCGAATCATTGCTGAGAAAAGCCTTCGATCTAATTTCTACACCGCCATCGTCGGACTGCTTAAACTTGTTCGACTGTTTGGATAGATCCTCATACTTCGCGTTGATACACAAGGAGCATCCAAACATAACTTTGGGTTTCATCAAAGATGCTGACCTTTGGGATCTTTGGCTCAGGGAGGGAATATTCAGAGTTGCAAGAGAGAAGACTGCAGAAATGCTCTCACTTTCCAATGGAGACAAGGTCGTCGATTTCGGCTGTGGAAGTTCATCTCCACTATTTTACGGTGAGATAGTTGGGCCAAACGGCCTATACTCTGGCATCGACTTCTCGAAGCCTCTCCTAAATCTGGCTAGAATAAGGGTTAGAGAGAACCATCTGGACTGGGTAAATTTGAGGCAGGAATACGTTGATACTAGGCTTATATTTAAGAGGAGATACGATTACGTGATATGCTCTTCGATATTGCAGTATGCCGACGTTGGGGCTGTGCTTAGGAATGCCATCGAGGCTTTGGGTGGCAACGGAGTAATAGTCATATTCTCCGAAGTCTTTTCTGATTTAGAGCCAGAGAAGGCAGAGCTTTTCGAGCTCTACTATTCTCTCATCCCGCAGTTCAAGAGGTTTCCTAGCGTGACGGAGATTCTGAATTACCTATCACAGTTCTGTGAATACAGATACAAACTCCTCGATAAAAACTTTTTAAAGATTGAAGTCTTGGATGTCATTTAGGCTTAAGATGGCCCCACTTCTCCAAAGCTTCTCTCAACTCTTTATGCTCTTTTGCATATTCTTCCAAACTTACACCTTGCAACGTTGCATCTATTGCCTGCCTCAACGCCTTAGCTCCTGCGTGGGTTCCCTTCGGATGTCCGTGAACTCCTCCCCCAGCTTGAATTATCACATCTATTCCGAAGAGATCTATTATGTCTGGAACGAGTCCGGGGTGCAATCCACCGGATGAGACCGGAAAGACCGGCTTTAGATGGAACCACTCGTTTCTGCAAAGATCTGTGAGTCTTCTCACTTCTTCAGCCTTTCCGACCATCTTACCCACGCCCGTTCCGACGTGCATGTTATCAACTCCAACGAGTCTCGCGAGCTTGACTATGACATTCAAAGATATTCCATGCTTTGGATTTCTCGTGAACGCTGCATGCATAGCTCTATGAGCATGAATTGCAAGCCCTAAATCTTCGCATTCATCTCTTATCGTTTGCAGAGCAGACCAACCCGTTGTTATTATATCTACCATAACGTATTCGTTGCCATAGTCTGCGACAAGCTTTGCCCTCTTGAGCATCTCTCTGCATTCCGCTGTGATGTTCACGAGATAGCTCTTTCTTTCGCCGGTTTCAGCCTCTGCCTTATCTCTGATCTTCATCACTTTCTCAAGCCTCTTCTCGAATCGGATGAAGTTTTGACTCGTAAGATTCTCGTCATCCTTAAGCAAGTCGATTCCTCCAGTCCAAGCCTCCCATGCGACTTCGGCGTATTCGTCCACATCAAAACCGACCTTCGGCTTGGGGACTGTAGCTGTGAGAGGGCGATCTTTGATTTTCAACCTTTCTCTGATCCCTTCGATTCCGAACTGTGGGCCCTTAAAGTATTTAACGTATTCTTCAGGAAATATTACATCCTCAAGTCTCAGGTTCCTCAAAGCCCTCATTCCAAAGATGTTTCCAGCTATAGAGCTGAGTAGCTGTGGAATGTTTCCTTCTTCGAATAGATCGAGCGGGTAGGCGATTTTAACGATATCTCCGTCTATCTCGAAGACCTTGGCCATTATCTTCTTTATCCTCTCTGGCAACCTCGCTAAAGTAGTCCAAGTTCCGACCGAGCTCTCCGAGGCTACTCTGCCAGCAGCTTCTTCCATAGAAATCCCATCAGGCTCTACTCTGAAGATACAGATCAGCTCGTTCTCCTTTGGCTCGTAACCTAACTGGACAAAATCGAGATACCATTCGGACATATTGACGTAGTTATCGTTGGCTGAATAAATACCTTGGGGACGGATAACCTTATATTTTTGAGGTCTCACTCTCAGCTATGGACGATCTAATATGCAAATACGTTATAAAAAATGGCAAAAAGCTTGGTGAGAGCATAGATGTTTACGAGAACTGTCTAATAGTCAAGGTGGGCGATAAGTTCATAGCGATTCCAAAGAGTTGCATAGTCAAGGTTGAGGCGGAAAATATCCACGTTTCGGATTTCGACGAGAAGAAGGCCAGAGAATTGGGAGAGGTTTGGGTGATCGAAAAATCGAAGCCCGTCAGCTTGGAAGAGTTAGAAAGAATGAAGTATGAGTGAGTTTAAGCAGGTAATCGTTGTTAGAGAGGATCTAAAGCTTTCGAGAGGAAAGTTGGCTGTTCAAGTTGCTCACGCTGCGATAATAGGATATGAGAAAGCGGACAAAAGGATAGTCGAAGCTTGGAAGATGCGGGGGCAGAAGAAGATAGTTCTGAAGGTTCCTGATCTGCGAAGGCTCATGGAAATAAAGGAGAAGGCTGAAAAGCTTGGACTTCCGACGGGCGTTGTGGTGGATGCAGGACTTACGGAGATCCCACCGGGAACCGTGACGGCCATTGTTATAGGGCCTGATGAGGCTAAAAAGATCGACAGAGTTACCGGGAACTTGCCATTGCTTAAATGAAACCCAAACTGGACTTCTATCCAATTCTTTAGCTATCTCTTCAAATGTCAATCCCTTCGTCTCTTCAACGATCTCATCCATGGATTTAAGTTAAAGAGAGAGGAATATCAATCTTTTTGCGAAATCTTATGAATAAATCTTCAAGATGTTGTAAAAAGTATCTCTCTCAGCCGGAACCTTTCCTGCACCTCTTATTATTCTCAGAATTCTTTCGAGGGGAAGATAAACGGGTGTTTCCGCTCCGGCTGAATGAGTGATTCTTTCCTCCATCAGAGTTCCATCTATGTCGTTCGCTCCATAGTTCAAAGCTATCTGTGCAAGTTTTTCTCCGAGCATAACCCAGTATGCTCTAATACTCCTGAAGTTGTTCAGGACGATCCTCGAAACAGCTATGGTCTTGAGCACATCCACGGGATCGGTCTTATCCTTCACAATCTCTTCAAGCTTCGTGTTCTTCGGATGGAATACGAGAGGTATGAATGCCAAAAAGCCGTGAGTTTTCTCCTGCAGTTTCCAAAGCTTGTAAAGATGAATCGCTCTATGTCTGTAACTTTCAATGTGTCCGAACAGCATGGTCGCGTTGCTCCTTATTCCCAAACTGTGGGCTATCTCCATTACTTTGAGCCATTCCCCGGCCTTTGCCTTGTTCGGGCAGATCTTCTTTCTTATTTCATCGACGAGTATCTCCGCTCCTCCTCCAGGCATCGCTTGCAATCCTGCATCTTTCAGCCTGCTCAGGAGTTCTCTAATACTCATTCTCTCCTTCTTGGCTAAAAAGTGAATCTCAGTAGCTGTTAGAGCCTTTATCACAACATCGGGAAATCTACGCTTTATTTCCGAAAACATCTCCTCGAAATATTCGACGCTGACATCGGGATTGTGAGAACCGACTATGTGCAACTCCTTAGCACCCAATCGAACAGCTTCTTCCGCCTTCTTAACGACTTCCTCAACGCTCATTAGGTAGGAGTCATCATCTCCTTTGCTTCTGTGAAAAGCACAGAGTGGGCATTTCGAAACGCAGATGTTGGTATAGTTTATGTGCCGATTTATGACGAACGTGACGACGTTATCGTTCATAGAATTGGCCCTCATTCCCAACTCGTGAAGATCTTGGTAAAATAATTCTTCAATCTTTTTTGGAGTCCACATGTGATGGATGAACTTTCAAGAATTAAAACGTTATCGATTTTTCAACTTCTTAATCTCGTTCCTTAGCTCTATGAGTTCTCTCCTAAGCTGTGCATTATTTCTGAATACGAAATCGCTCAGGACGCCTAAGATCATTATCTGCAGTCCGGCCACTATGAGCAGAGCGGTGAGGGTTGCCATAAGATAATGGGTTATGTGTCTAAGCCAGTCCAAAACGACCTTAACACCTATAACAAAACCGGCGAGGATTAGCAGTATTCCGATAAAATAGAAATATCTTCCTGGACTGTATCGTCTTAAAAGCTCGTAGATCGTTAGAGCAATTCTCATTCCATCTCTAAACGGTTTGAGCTTGGTCTCTCCGGCACGTTTCTTATACTTTATTGGAACCTCAACAATTCTGAATCCTTTTGCGAGGGTTTCAACGGTGAGTTCAGTTTCAATCTCAAATCCATGTTTCTTTAACTCAACGCTCTTGTAAACATCCTTTGTTAGAGCTCTGTAGCCGGAAAGGATATCGTGCAACTCCACCCCATACATCATCCTGAATATGAAGTTGAGGATCTTGTTCCCTATGAGATTAAGCCTCGTGAAAGCCCCCTTCTCGAAATCGACAAGCCTGTTTCCCACAACATGCTCAGCAATCCCGTTCTGGATGGGTTTGAGGAGTTTGTGGACATCCTCTGGCAAGTAAGTCCCATCGCCGTCGATCATCACGACTACTTCGTTGTCTAGGAGCTGGAATGCTTCAGCTATCGCCTGTCCCTTCCCCTTTCCGCTCTGAAGAATTACTCTTGCTCCCTTACTCTTTGCAATTTCAACTGTTCTGTCGGTGCTGTGCCCGTCTATGACTAGTATATTGTCAAAGCCCAAACGCTTGAATCTGTCTATTACATCGCCAATACTCTTCTCCTCATTCAGCGTTGGAATTAGAATACAAACATCCATGCTACAGTCGGACTATTCTGAATATGCTCAGAACCGGGAAGCCGTCGATCTCATTGATTCCCTTTTTGTCGATTATCACCGCAGCGCAGAGAACCTTACCGTCTCTCTTCTTTATCTGCTCTGCCGTTTCTCTTATCGTCGTTCCCGTAGTTATCACGTTATCGACGATAACACAACTCTTTTCATCGACCTTCGCAAAGTTCTCGCTGAAAAGTCCACCTACCCTCTGCTCCTTTCCCTCCCACTTGAGCTTTTTCGGATAATACATGCTCAAATCCGCCCCAAGTTCTTCAGCTACAAGCGTCGCAATAGGAATACCGCTCGTGGCGATGCCAACAACGACATCGGGCCTCTCATCGAGACACTCCATTATCATGTCCGTCATCGCACTTGCTATGCACCTCATTCTGAACGGACTTGCGATATTCCTAAGGTCAACATAAACGTCTGAGGGTGGAGCTTCAGCCTTCTTAGCTTTTGCAAGAAGCCACATCGCGGTTTCCTTAGAAACGTTCAACTCAGCGGCGATCTCGCCAGTAGTAAGACCCTTCTCCTTCAACTTTTTCGCCTTCTCAATAAGATCCTCAATCACTTCTTAACCCTCCTCAATATAGCTTCACTACCACACACCGGGCAGACATCTCCTTCAATCTTTCTTCCACATCCCCTACAGACCTTAATCCATTTAAATGCTTTGGATATTGTAGGCTGTATAATATTTTCAATTTTCAATCCCAAAAACATTGCGACGTTCTGGATCGAGTAGTCGTCTGTAACTAAAACGGCCTCATGACCTTTCTTCATTTCATCAAGCGTCTTTGCAAGCAACTTTATATCTGTATTCGAAAGCTTGTGAATATCTCCAGTCTTTTTAGCTGTCCTAATGACTTTTTCGACACTCTCGTTCGAAGCTTCCTCAACTCTAATGTCGAGTAAAGAGAGATACAAACGGGAATTTTCATCTTTTATTTCGTCAACTACCTCCGGAATTGTTACCATCTTTCCGTAATGGGCCTTCCTGAGGAATATTACACTTGAATCTATTACGTATACCTTCATCGACAATATCGATGTTGAACCGAACTATAGATAAGCTTTCCTGCAAAGCTACCGTCATGGTAAAGGACGAAGTAATGGCTGCTTTGAAGAGATTCTTCGAAGAACTCATGGAGAAGGAACGAGTGGACGTCAAGAGGATAGAATGGGAGCTCGACAACATCGTATACCCGCACATAGGATCCTACATTGCAAGCGGAGAACTTAGCAAGGAAGAAGGCAAGGAGATCTTCGAGTTTTGTGAGAGAAAACTGAAAGAGCTAAAAGAACGTTCAGCCCGCAGAAGTTAAATATCAGTCGACCCATCTCTAAACGATGAAGCTTGAGGAACTCAGATTTGGAACCGAGCTCATAAAAAGAGGATTCGCCAAGATGCAGAAAGGTGGAGTAATAATGGATGTCACAAACGCCGAGCAAGCTCAGATTGCAGAGGATGCTGGTGCTGTTGCTGTGATGGCACTGCACAAGGTTCCGGCTGACATTCGAGCATCTGGCGGAGTTGCGAGGATGGCTGATCCGAAGAAGATTCAGGAAATAATGGATGCTGTAACGATTCCGGTCATGGCAAAATGCAGAATTGGTCACGTTGCTGAAGCAAGAGCGCTCGAAGCGCTCGGAGTTGACATGATCGATGAAAGTGAAGTTCTTACTCCAGCTGACGTATTCTTCCACATAGACAAGAGGAAGTTCGTCGTTCCTTTCGTTTGCGGTGCAAGGAGTTTGGGTGAAGCAGTCAGAAGAATTTGGGAAGGAGCTGCGATGATCAGAACGAAGGGTGAAGCTGGAACTGGTAATGTTGTTGAAGCTGTGAAGCACATGAGGATAATGAACTACGCGATCGCTGAACTTCAGAGAATGCCGGATGAGAAGGTCTATGCGGTTGCTGAGAAATACGCTGAGAGATACGTTCAGCTTGCGAAGTTGGTGAGACAGGAAATGGGTCTGCCGACGGATATAAAGCCAAACGACGTGATATACGAGGAATACACTTGGGATGATATCGTCGAAGGGTTGTATGAGGTTCTGCTTGAAGTGAAAAAGATGGGAAGATTGCCGGTAGTTAACTTCGCAGCTGGAGGAATTGCAACCCCAGCGGATGCTGCTTTCATGATGCAGCTTGGAGCTGATGGCGTTTTCGTGGGTTCTGGCATATTTAAGTCGTCCAATCCAGAAGCGTATGCGAGGGCTATAGTTGAGGCTGTCCAGCACTGGGATGAGCCGGAAGTCGTTGCTGAAGTGAGCAAGGGAATTGGCGAAGCGATGAAGGGTCTCGACGTTTTCAAGTTGAGCAAAGAAGAGAGATTGCAGGAAAGGGGAGTATGAGAGTAGCCGTAGTTGGAGTGCAGGGGGCGGTGGAGGAGCACGTAATAGCGACTAAGAAGGCGATGAAGAATTTGGGAATAGATGGTGAAGTTGTCGCAACGAGAAGACACGGAGTAGTTTCAAAGTCAGACGCTGTGATAATCCCCGGTGGAGAGAGCACGACGATAAGCAAGCTAATCTTCAGAGACTCCATCGCAAGCGAGATCATCGAGCTTGCTGAAAGCGGTAAGCCGGTTATGGGGACTTGTGCTGGCTTGATTCTGCTTTCGAAACACGGAGATGAGCAGGTTGAGAAGACAAAAACGAAGCTGCTTGGTCTGTTGGACGTTTGGATCAAGAGAAACGCATTTGGAAGGCAGAGAGAAAGCTTTCAAGTCAAGCTTAACGTCAAGCACATTGGAGAGTTCGATGCAGTCTTCATTCGAGCTCCGGCCATAACGAAGGTTGGTGAAAGGGTTGAAGTTTTAGCAACGTTTGAGGATTACATCGTAGCTGTTCAGCAGGATAACATCTTGGGCTTGGCTTTTCATCCGGAGCTAACTGATGATACGAGAATTCACGAATACTTCCTGAAGCTTGCAAATCCTTAAAACTTAAATATGTTTTTAATTATCTTCACCTATCCATGAGAATAGCCCTAAAGCTGGCATACATCGGAACGAATTTTCACGGCTTTCAATACCAGCCAAACGTCAGAACCGTTGAAGGAGAACTGTTTAAAGCTTTTGAAGAACTTGGAATAGATGTCGAGAAAGCTAACTACAAGTGTGCTGGAAGAACAGATGCCGGTGTTCACGCTTTTGGGCAAGTTGTAGCTTTGAATGTTGAAAAACCTATATTTCCAAGGGCTGTAAACGCTCATCTGCCTGATGATATCACCGTTTGGGCTTGGGCTAAAGTTAGCGATGATTTTAACCCGAGGCATGCTAAAAGCAGGATATACACCTACGTTTTATTTGCAAGAGATTACGATATTTCAGCTATGAGAAAAGCCGCAAAACTACTTTTAGGCACGCACGATTTTTCAAACTTCACTAAGAAGTTTGGAGAAGGTGAAAGTTGTGTCAGAACGATCTACAACGTCGAGCTCAGAGTTGATAAGGAGTTCATAATATTCGAGATTGAAGGAAATGCGTTCACTTGGAACATGGTTCGTTGTATAGTTACAGCGCTTGAGGAGGTTGGAAGCGGACACAGGGATTTGGAGTGGTTCGAATCGATGCTGAATCCGGAGAAGCACAGGGAGAGGATAGAACCGGCTCCACCTTATGGCCTAATTCTGAAGGACGTTATATACGATGATGTTGAGTTCGAGGTGGACGAATACGCTTGGAAAACTTTACAGCATAGAATAGAAAACATAGTAAAATATCACGGAACGATATACAAGCTGTTCTCTATGTTTACGGATTAAGCTTTGATCCTCTCCGGATTGAATCCCTTCTTGATCAGTAACTCTTTAACCCTCGCGACATGATTTCCCTGCAGTTCAATAACACCATTCTTAACCGTCCCACCGCACGCGAGTTTAGTCTTCAGAAACTTCGCGAGATCTTCCAAGTTGATCTCACTGCCGTCGATTCCCTCGATTATAGTTACCTCCTTTCCATACCTTCTCCTGACAACTCTGATTACTATCTGTTGCTGTTCCTTTGCCACTTCCTCGCACACGCAAATATCCTTCGGCAATCCGCAAATCGGACAAATTTCCGACATCTTCGCCCATTACCTCCTTGTTTTTTAGAAGTATATCATAATGGATTTTAAGTTTTCGCTGATCTGCGAAACAATATAATAACGTAGGATATGAGCAGATGTTCGATGGAAATTCCAGAAGATGTCCTCAAGGTTTGGGACAAATATCGCCTACCGGAAAATGTCCGAAGACACTGCATGAAGGTTGCCGAGATAGCTTTGAGAATTGCAGAGAGGATAAAGCGGAACGGACATAACATAGATCTTGAGGCGGTTAAGAAAGGTGCTCTGTTGCACGATTTGGGAAGGGCGGTAACCCATGAGCCTTTTAGACACTTCATAATAAGCGGGGAGTTGCTTAGAAAAGAGGGATTTGACGAGAAGATCGTTAGGATTGCAGAGAGACACTTCTCGGCCGGAGTTACGGAGGAGGAAGCTAAGAAATTAGGGCTTGAAGTCGTCAAAAGCTTCATGCCTGAAACGATTGAGGAAAAGGTCGTCTGCTACGCTGACAAGGTTACCAGAGGAGACAAGGAGATATCTTTCGAGGAGTTTTTGAAGAGGCTCGATGACCTTGAGAAGGAGCATCCAGAAACTGCTTGGTTTACGAAGAGGACGAGAGAAAGAATAATAAAAATTAAAGAGGAGCTCGAAAGGCTTGCTGGAGTTGAGTTATGATAGCTGGAATTGACGTTGGCAAAGTTAGCTATATTGCTGTGATAGAGGGAAGAAAAATTGTTTACGTCGGAACGCTTGAGAATTGTGACGTTGAATTCGAATTCGCAGGCATAGATGCTCCTTTGAGCTTTCCGAAGGAGGGATACTTCAGGGAGTGCGAGAGAAAGCTACATAGGATGGGGATAAGGCTACTCCCGCCTAAATTCATCGAGAGAATTGCTTTGAAAGGTATTGAAATCGCTGAAGGACTTAAAAAGAAGGGTGTCGTAGTTTACGAAGTTTATCCCTACGCCACGAGGGTTCTGCTAAACATAGCGCCTAAGGTGGATAAAAAGAAGGCTGAAGGAAGGTTAGCGATTTTAAGCGATTTGAGGAGATTCATCGACGTTGAGGATGTTGATGACCACAACATCATCGATGCGATAATCTCAGCTCTAACGGTCAGACTGCACATCGAAGGTGAGGGTGAAATCGTTGAGGGGAGAGATGGGGCAATTTTGATACCTAAACCTCAACTCTGATTTCGTTATGGGGGATTTCCATGACATTAGCCTTTGGCTTTCTCCTTCCATATGCAAAATCTTTTGCCGCAACCACGATTTCACAATAGGCTGGACAGTTGGAGAGCCCGCAACTTTGGCATCTTTCATGGTTGGAACAGTTGACAACGGAATAATTTCTATTATCGATATCCACACGTATCACGGCAACAACCTTTCTGAGCTTGACTTGGAGGAGTATTATGGTCATACGAATACCTCCCCAAGCGGTTACATCATTATAACAATAACCATCAACATATTTAACCCTTTTGATATGTTTTGTGCACAACGCTTTTTACCTAAACAATCTTAGTTTGAACGTGCTCTGTGCCAAATGCAAGGGAAGATTGTTCTGCGGAAGGTTAAAGTGTCCTCTTTTGGAGAAATTTAGGCTGAAAAAGATTAGAGTGGAGGCTGGAGAAATCGAAAAGCCTACACCACCGTCGGTTTTCGTTGGAAGGATCGGTTATCCGAAGGTCTTCGTCGGCCCTCTAATAGCTTTGAAAGACAACAATCCTGAGTTCTTGGATTCTCCTTGGCTCTGGGAGGGGAGTGTGGACGATATAATCGGGATAAGAATGTCACTCATCAGGGGAATGAAGCTCTTAGATGTTCGATCGAGCGATAGGTTAATAGAGACGCTTCAGGAAGCAACCGCTTCGGTAAGGCATGTGGATCTTGAGAGTAAGATCGAAAAAGTGATTGAGAAACCAATATTTGATGATGTCCTTCAGCCGATGGGTGCCTCAGCTAAGATAGAGGACGTGAAGCTTGTTGACAATCCCAAGATACCAAAGAAGGTTGAGAAGGTTTGGAGCGATGAGATTAAAGCAGTTAAAGCCGTAAAAATGCTATTCGATTCGGGATTCAGCACATACTATATCCAAAAGCTATTCTCAATTGGCATGCTCGGAGTGGAAAAAAGACTTGTTCCTACGAGGTGGAGCATAACGGCCGTTCACGACATCTTAGGGGAGAGCTTGAAGAAGGAGATCGCAGATTTTGATTCTGTGAGTGAGGCTATGTTCTTCAGTTACGAACACTTCGGAAATCGCTTCGAAGTTCTCATACTCCCCGGAAGATACTCTTTCAACTTGGTGGAGGTGTGGAGGAAGAGGAGTTTCTGGAGTCCCGACTCAACGTGGATCGGCTACGATTCCGAGACAATTCTGAGAAAGAGGAAATATTCCGTGCTTGGAGGAGGGTATTACGCGGCAAGACTTCCAGTTTTGGAGTTTTTGAGGAAGATGAAAAAGCAAGGCAGAGTGTTCGTCGTTAGAGAGATTAAGCCCGAATATTTCGCTCCTTTGGGAGTCTGGGTAGTTGAGGAGGGGGTTAGGAGAGCCTTGAGGAATCGGAGGAAAGTTGACGAGAAGAAAATCCGCGAGATATTGGGGATGTTCAGGATTCAAGCTACCCTTTCTGACTTTTAAAACCCTCGATCATGAAATAGTCCCTTTTAACCCAAGCGATCCTGTAAACGAATGGCATGTCCTTCGTCTGCAATTCTTTGATCCACATGAGATCTCTAACCTTCGGTTTTAAACCAATCGATCTGAACATTTCGAGCATCACATCCGTCTCAGCTCCACCGTAAAACGGCAAAGCTTTGTTTATCTCTTTTCTATAGTGGAACTGCTTAAACGGATTCCTCCTCTCGTATAGCCCTATTAGAATTCTGCCGAAGAACTTCCTCAGCTTCGTGCTCAACGAAGTATCCATCCACTTGCCGTCTATAACTACAACCCTCTCCCTCGCAACCCTCGCCCACTCAGCCAGTGCGAGGTTCGGATTTGGGAGCGTCCATACGAGATGTCTGCAGATAACAGCATCGAAGCTTTCGTTTTCGAATGGAAGATTTTCTGCATCTCCCAAAACGAACTTAATATTCAAACCCTTTCTCTCAGCCTTCCTTCTCGCAACTCTCAGCATAGCTTTGGATATGTCCAATCCGACAACATCATGTCCCAATTCTGCCAATATCAAAGCCAAGAACCCCGTTCCCGTTCCGACATCTAAGATTCTAATATTGGAATTGAAGACATCCCTTAGAATAGCTCGCCAAACTTCAGGGAGACAAACGTGTCCCGGAGATCTGTCGTAGCTCTCTCCCCTTGAATCCCAGTATTCCTTGATCAGAGCCTTTACGTTCATTGTTATGACATCAAAAAATTATTATTAAAAATTGTTACGATTCGACGATCGTTTTGAAAAACTTGATATACTATATTGTGATCGATTTGGCTAATGTTAGCAAATAGTGATAAAATTGAGAATCTAATTAAAATCGTAAATCACGAAGCTTGGATAGAGCTTGGAGATGGCAGAGCGTATCTGAAATGGGGTCATTTTCCAGAAATAGATGGTAAGCTCGATCCTTTGAGCATAACGAGGGCTTTTGCAGTTGCCAATGGATTTACAAAGCCCGTTGTTGTTGGCATGGATAAGGATTCCTCAGCGAAGGGTGGAATATTCTTGGAGTTCGAAGAGGCGGATGCTTTGGCCGTAGAATACGACAAGGGTATCTATACTCTCACCAGCGATGGAAAATGGATTTTTGGAAGAAGCGTTCCTCCGAAATACTCCGTTGAGGAGGTCAGGCACATATTGGGTTTTGCCAAGGCTTATTTGAGCGATGACGTGAGACCTTTAGGCTTAGAGTTTGAACTTATGCCTGACAACATCGATGACGAGGTTGTAGTTGAGATACTGTTTAGAGGCAAGCCCGTGGAAGGAAAGATCAAGCTGAGGAATTCGGAAGGCTCCTTTGAGTTCAATGCTGGAGATGTCGTTAAGCTCGCCAAGGGTGTTAACGTTCTATCTGCAAGGTTTGTAGATGAGGTTGGCTATGTAAAGAGGAGTATGGTAACAACCTTAACGGTTTTGAGGTGATTTAAATGATTACGAGGCGAGATTTTCTGAAGTATATGACTTTGGGTTCTGCCACACTTCTTTTGGGCTGTGCCAAGAAGACACCGATTGCCACACCAACGGCAACGCCGACCACTCCAACCTATAAGGCTGAGTTCGTGCTTGGTTACGGAAAGGATCACAGACTTAGAGGGGGAAAGTGGGGAATAGGCTTCTTCCCGAAGATACACGTTCTAGAAAGACTTGTGGAATACGATCTGAAGAACGACGACTACGTTCCGTGTCTCGCAAAGAAATGGGAGGTAGAGCAGGATGGCAAGGTTCTAACCTTCGAGCTGAACAAAGGTGTAAAATTCTCGGATGGGAGCGAGTTTGACGCTAAGGCGGTGAAATTCACGGTCGAGTGGCTCAAGATCAACCACCCTTTGGGCTCTGAAACATTCGAATCCGCCGAAATTGTGGATGACTACACGGTATCGATAACGTTCAAGGATGCGATGTTCTTTAACTTGGCGAAGATGGCCGAATTCCACATGAGCATAATGTCTCCGAAGAGCGTTAGGCCCGAAGGTGATCCGAAGGGTGAGTTCGTTCTGCCGATAGGAACCGGAGCGTTCAAGGTTGTGGATTACAAGGAGGAGCAGTATGCTGTCTATGCTCCAAACGAGTTCTGGTATGAGCGATTTGGCATAAAACCGAAGTTCAAGCGTTTCGTTGTCAGATTCATAAAGGATGAGGATACAAGGGTAATGGCCTTGAAGAGTGGTGAGGTTGATGCAATCTCAGATTATTCTCACGGTGGAAGTGATTACACACCAAGAAATCAGCTGGGACTTTTGCAGAGAGAAGGCTACAAGGTCTTCAAGAGGGTAATTCCTCTCACCTGGATCATAGCCTTCAACTACAAGAAGGAACCCTTCAACGACGTTAAAATGAGGGAAGCTGTCGATTTAGCAGTAAACAGGGATGAGGTCGTAAAGATATTCGATAACCAAGTTCTGCCAGCAAGAACTTTGTTCATAGAGGATGCTCCGGGCGTAAAGGAGGCTGGAGTTACGTACGAATATAATCCAGAGAAGGCCAAGCAGATTATCGATGAGTTAGGATGTGCTGGCATTGAGGTAAATATGATCGTCGATAAGGCTCAGAGCGACCAGATCCTCGTATGCCAGCTAATTCAGCAACAGCTCAAGGATATAGGTATCAACGTCAATCTTGAGATCCTCGAAACGGGTGCATACAAGCAGAAGAGAGATGCCGGTGAATACGACATGAGATTGTATTACATCGGCGGAACTGACAGGAGATTCTATTTGAGAATGTTCTGGAGGTTCCATCCGGCAAGGAAGTGGAAGGCTTACGTAAGTGAGAGAACCGGAGATCTGTGCGAGAAGATACTAACCGAATTCGACAAGGAGAAGAGGAAGCAGTACCTAATAGAGTTCTACAGAGCTATTCACGAAGAACACGGAGTTGTCCCGCTGTACTTCGACATAATGACGACAGTAGCTAGCAAGAACGTTGACATAAGCTACGAGGATATGTTCCACTACCCGAACGGAATACCGTTTGGAGAACCTCTGTTCTACGCAGTCGGAGTGAGAGAGGTGTGAGCGTTGAGGCTGACGAGAAGGGACTTTGTAAAGTTCACTGGAATTGGAATTTCAACATTTTTGGGAATGAGTCTGTTAGGTTGCACGAAGAAGGAAACGTTCAAAGACACACTGGTTATAGGTTACGCCGACGATTTAAAACTGAGAGGAGATCCAGCGAAGATCGACAGATCGATTCCGAAATTCTGCGTGCTTGAAAGACTCATAGAATACGATCTAAGCTCGGATGATTTCGTTCCGTCTTTGGCGAAGAAGTGGGAGATCGAGAACGATGGAAAGAGGATCGTGTTCGAGCTTAGAAAGGGGATTCTGTTCTCGGACGGAACTGAGATGGATGCTAATGCGGTTAAGTTTACATACGACATACTCGTTGTCAGAAAGCATTCCGTAGCTCCCAAGAGCGTTGAGGTTATCGACGACTACACTGTCGCTTTCAACTTCGATGAGGCATGGGTGTTGAATTTCGCCAAACTGCAGGATGTTCACGGCTTGGGTGTTATGTCTCCAAAATCCGTTGAGCCTGAGGGAGATCCAAACGGAACGCTCGTTAATTTGATAGGAACCGGGCCGTTTAAGGTCGTCGAATACGTTGAAAATCAATATACAGTGCTCGAACCAAACAGATACTGGTTCGAACGAACGGGTTTGGAGCCAAAGATCAAGAAGCTGATCGTTAAGGTTATTCCGGATGAAGATACGAGGGTTCTCGCTTTGAGGAGCGGAGAGGTTGACGTTCTTATAGACAACTACCATGGAGGATACGATTACACCCCGAGAAATCAGTTGAGTGCGTTGAAGAGAGATGGCTTCAAAGTTCTGACGAAGAACATACCGTATACGTGGATAGTGGCGTTCAACTACAAGAAGGAGCCTTTCAACGACGTCGAGATGAGATGGGCGGTAAACTACGCGATAAACAGAGATGAAATTGCTAAGATATTCGATGAATGGGTTAGACCAGCTTGGGATGGTATGTTTCCTCCAGAAGCACCGGGAATGGCTGAGGCAAATGTAAGATACGAATACTATCTGGAGAAAGCCAGGGATATCGTGAGTGGTAAGGATGTCGGTGAGATCAAATTCATAGTAGATAACTCTCAGAGCGATCAGGTTCTCGTTGCTCAACTCGTCCAGCAACAGCTGAAAGATGTGGGGTTGAACGTAAAACTTGAAACCCTCGAAAGGGGAGTTTACAGGGATAGGGTTCGTTCGGGAGATTACGATCTTAGAATATACTACATAGGTGGCTCGGAGAGGACTTTTTACATGAGGATATTCTGGAGGTTTCTGCCACCTGAAAAGCCTTGGAAGGTTTACATGAGTGACAACGTCACCGAGAAGGCGATGGCAGTCGTTAAGGAGTTCGACAAAACTAAGAGGAGGCAGAAGTTCGTCGAATTTTACAAAGCCCTCTACGAAGAAGCTGGGGTTGCACCCCTCTATTACGAAGTAGTTGCAGTCGTTGAGAAACCAAACGTTGAAGGTGTTAAGTTTGAATACTCGGAGCCAAGGTTCTACTCCGCATACGTGAGGGCATATGCTTAGATACATAGCGAGGAGATTGCTCCAAATCGTTCCAACCCTTTTGGGAATATCTATTATTTCTTTTTCCCTACTCTACATATTCCCTGGAGATCCAGCTGAGTTCATAGTTGAGGCTAGATACGCTGTCGAGCCGACTCAAGAGATGGTCAAGAAGATAAGGATGGAGATGGGATTGGACAGACCGATGTTAGTTCAATACCTCGACTGGCTCTCCAAAGCCGTAAGAGGCGACTTTGGAAAATCTTGGACTGAAGACAAGCCGGTTATGGATTTGATACTGGAGCGACTTCCAGCTTCAGCTCAGCTTTTCTTCACGACGTTTGCAATATCCATAGCCTTTGCCATGCTTTTGGGGATAATCTCAGCAATTTATAAGGACAGGGCTGTGGATCATTTTTGCAGAATATTCTCATTGCTCGGCATAAGTATTCCAAGTTTCTGGCTTGGTTTAATCTTGATCTGGATTTTCTCAGTTCAGCTACGTCTTTTGCCAGCATTCGGCTATGGAGGAATTGAGCATCTGATTTTGCCAGTCCTTACTTGGAGCTTTTCCTTCATGGCCATAAAGACAAGGTTCGTGCGGAGTTGTTTGCTTGAGGCTCTTTCGCAGGATTATGTAATCACCGCAAGAGCAAAGGGTTTGCCCGAAAGAATTGTAGTCCTTAGACATGCGTTGAGGAATGCTCTAATACCGATAATAACGTACTTCTCGCTGTCGATAAGCCACCTGATCGTCGGCTCGATTATGGTTGAAGTGGTCTTCTCATGGCCGGGCTTAGGTTCATTGCTTGTTGAATCCGTGTTTAAGAGGGATTTTCCCGTGGTTCAAGCTTTGGTGTTCATATCTGGAGTGTTGTTCGTCATCGTAAACTTGGTTGTGGATATCCTCTACGCAGTGATCGATCCTCGTATCAGGTATGGTGATTAGAATGGAGTTCGCATTTGCCTCGGAAGTGTTCAGAAGCAGGATATTCAAAAACAATCTATGCACAATCGGATTTGGAATAATTCTGTTTATAGCCATGCTTGGTCTACTGGCTCCGGTAATTGCAGACGATCCCTATAAGACGAACTTAGCTGAGAGACTAAAACCTCCGAGCTTAGAGCACCCTTTCGGCACGGATCAATTGGGAAGGGATCTGTTTTCTAGGGTAGTTCACGGAGCTAGGACATCTTTATTCGTTGCTATGACGATCTCTCTAATTTCGATGGCGATAGGTTGTCTCATCGGTGCGGTAAGCGGATACTTCGGCGGGATAATTGATGATATAATCGGAAGGATTATCGACGTGTTTTTGGCCATTCCAGAGCTTGTATTTAACATCGCTTTAGTTGGAATATTCTGCGTAGCTTATGGGGTGTCAACTTGGAACGTAATCTTGGCTGTAGTTATAACCAACTGGGTAAGCTATGCAAGGATTACGAGAGGTATAGTGCTCTCACTGAAGGAGAAAGAATTCGTTCTCTGTGCAAAGGCTATAGGAGCTAGGGATTCATACATTTTGCTGAGACATGTGATTCCAAATGCGATCGGGCCGATAATCGTGCTCGCAACGCTCAACATGGGAAATGTCATTATGACCATCGCAAGCTTGGGCTTTTTGGGCTTAGGAATTCAGCCACCAACGCCTGAATGGGGGCAGATTCTCAACTCTGGCAAGAATTACATAACGACAGCACCTTGGATAACGTTCTTTCCGGGTTTGTTCATAGCTCTGTCAGTACTTGGCTTCAACCTATTGGGAGAAGGATTGAGAGACGTTTTGGAGAAGAGGACATTGGAATACTGAAGCTGTAAGGACAGCTAACTCAATAGTTAAGCATTAAAATGCTATTATTATAGCATATTACGACAATTGCGCGATAAACTGTTATAAATCATGTTACCATTCTGCAATAGGGTAACAAGGTGGTAACATGCTCAAGATTGAGAACCTTAAAGTGTACTTCAAAACCGATCTTGGAATAGTTAAAGCCGTCGATGGTGTGGATTTGGAGGTCCACAAAGGGGAGAGATTTACGCTTATCGGAGAAAGTGGGAGCGGAAAGTCAGTTCTAGCTATTTCCATCCTAAGATTACTTCCAAAAAACGCTGAAATCAGCGGAAAAATCGTTTTTAACGGTAAGAATCTGCTTGAGCTTAGTGAAGAAGAGATGAGAAGAATAAGAGGCAGAAAAATCGCTTGGATTCCGCAGAGTCAATCCTCGCTCAATCCCGTTTTGACGGTTGGATTTCAATCTGCGGAGCCTATGATCGAACATCTTGGCTTTGATAAGAAATCGGCTTTTGCAAAAGTTCTCAGGATCTTCGATTTCCTTGGGATTGGGAGAAACCGTGCAAAAGACTACCCTCACCAGTTTAGCGGTGGGATGAGGCAGAGAGTTTTGGTTGCTATGGGAATCTCAACAAGTCCAGAGCTAATAATTGCGGATGAGCCGACGAAGGGCTTGGATGCATCCAAAAGAGCTCAGGTAGTGGGGCTTTTTAGGAGAATCGAAGATAGAACCATGTTGATAATTACTCACGATCTGAACTTTGCCGAAAAGCTTGCTGACAGAATTGCTGTTATGTACTGCGGTAAGATAGTCGAAGTCTCTCCGGCAAAAGAGTTCTTCAACGAACCACTACATCCCTACTCAAAGGGATTGCTCGATTCTTTGCCTTCGAGAGGGCTCAAGCCGATAAGGGGATTCCAGCCGAGCATGATGAATCCTCCCAGCGGATGCAGGTTCAGGGAGAGGTGCGAATTCGCGAGCGAGAGATGTAGGAGGGAACCTCCCCTATTCAACTTGAACGGGAGATCTGTAAGGTGTTGGCTGCATGATTGAAGGAGTGGGGCTCAGAAAGATCTTTAAGTCGGGAATATTTAGCGGCAAGACAATCATAGCTGTCGATGGCGTGAATATAAAGATCGAAGAGGAAGAGACGGTCGCTCTGGTTGGAGAGAGCGGTAGTGGTAAATCGACGCTCGGTAGGATTCTGCTGATGCTGATCAGACCAGATGAGGGCAGGGTTATCTTCGATGGGATCGATCTGACCAAGCTTAGGGGAAGGGAGTTGAGGAAAATCAGGATGAAGATGCAGTTGATTCCACAACATCCGGATGAAGCTTTGGATCCAAGGTGGAGGATATACGACAGCATTGCGGAGCCTTTGAGAATCCACAAGCTCTGCAATAGATCTGAAGAGGAGGACAAGGTTCTCGAACTTATAAGGGCTGTGGGGCTTAAGGAGGAGCACTTATCCCGTTATCCATATGAATTGAGTGGTGGAGAGTTGCAGAGGGCTGTTATTGCAAGGGCTTTGACTTTGAATCCGAAGTTCATAGTATGCGATGAGCCCACATCGATGCTCGACCTATCAACTCAAGCTTCGATCGTTAGACTGCTGATGGATCTGCAGAGGAAGCTTGGAATGTCTTACCTCTTCATAACCCACGATCTGGAGCTAGCGAGGGTCGTAGCGGATAGGATCCTTATCATGAAGGATGGCAGGCTGGTAGGATGAATCTGTAACCGTTGAGCTTGAAAGTTCGTATGGGTATCTCGTAAACCTCCTCAAGCAGATCTTCCCTTATTACATCCTCCGGCTTACCTATCGCGACGATCGAGCCATCCTTTATCAGTGCTATTCTGTCAGAGTAGAGGGAGGCTAAATTCGGATCGTGCAGAGTCATTATCGCCGATATACCTTCTGATCTCGTCAACTTTCTGACGATGTCGAGTATCTGCACCTGATTCTTGAAATCCAAGTGGGCCGTCGGTTCGTCTAAGAGCAATATTTTCGGTTCCTGAACGAGTGCACGGGCAATCAAAACGAGTTGGAGTTGACCTCCACTGAGCTGAGTGTATGGTCTGTTCTTCAGATCCTCTATTCCCAACAACCTCAACTTCTCCAAAGCTTTCTCGTAATGCTCTTTTTTTGGAACTTCGAACAGTCCGAGCTGGGGTGTGATTCCCATAACGACGACATCCAAAACGGAATAAGGAAACGGAGGGTTGTGAGTTTGGGGGACGTAACCTACAACCTTGGCCCTTTCCTTAATTGGGATCTCATGGAAGTCCTTTCCATCGATAAGAACGCATCCCTTCGGTCTTAGCAATCCGTATATGCACTTTAATATCGTTGTCTTTCCGCTTCCGTTTGGCCCGAGCAACGTCAGAACCTCACCCTCCTTAACGTCGAACGAAACTCGAACGCAAAAGGAATCATATTCGAACTCTAAGCTTTTGACCTCTATCATCTACACGATTAGGTTAATATCCTTTAAAGCCTTTACACAAACATGGATCGGCTGAGAGAGCTCTTAAAAAGGAGAGACTTCTCCGCCATAAAGAAGCCAAGCTTAGCCATGGCCTTCTTATACGACGGAGACGAGTTCTACCGGTTCAGAGGTGCTGAAGCCCTTGGCTACCTCTGCAGGGGCGAGAAAGCGAGGAACTTCATACTTCGCCTCTTCTGGCATTTAAGTGATGAAAGCGGCGCTTACTGCATCGGAGCTCCTTTGGGAATTGCAGAGATTGGCAGAAACAACCCAAAGGAGTTTGAAGGGTTTAAGAACAAGTTCGTTTCGCTCTTGGACGATTGGGAGGTTGAGAGGAGATACGTGGCTTATGGAATTGGAAGGACAGCTGAAATAATCAAGGACGCGTATCCAAATCCGGTGGAAAAGCTTTTGGAGAAGATAGAAGAGATAAGAACGGGTGATTTTGTTGTTTACGCTGTTTGGGCTTTGGGTAAGCTTGGAGAGTTCGAAAGTGTGAGAAGATTCGTCGATGATGATAGGAGGGGTAGATTCTACGACGGCGAGCGGATAACCGTTAAGAGCGTTGGTGAAATTGCGAGAATGTTCATTTGAGGACCTCCAAAATTACGGCTGGACATATTCTCTTTACTCCCTCGAGCTTCGATATCCTTTCATGGATTTCCGAAAGCTCATCAACAGACTTCCCAACTATTTCGAGCATGAGCATATGATCGCCAGTCGTTAGGTAGATCGACTTTATCTCTTCGATGTCCTTCAGCTTCCCTATCACCTCCCAGAGCCTATCTGGCTCAACGTCAACTCCAGTCAAAGAGGCTGACAATCCAGCGGTCTTGTAGTTTATAACTGCTTTGTAGCCCAAGATAACCTTGCTTCTCTCAAGCTTCGAAATCCTCTTCCTTATCGCAGTCTCAGTAACGTTTAGCTCCTCTGCAATCTTCGTCTTCGGAATCCTCGCGTTTTTCATCAATATAGATATAATCTTTTCGTCCTTTTCATCCATAATTAAAACCTAACTTGCATAGTATATATATTTTCTTTGTTCGATTTTCGAACGAAATATTTTTTGTATTTTGAAGTATTTAGAATGTAACATGAGCGGGATTCCTACGATAGGTGAGAAAGCTCCGGAATTTAGAGCTCTAACCACAAAAGGTGTTATAGAGTTTCCAAAAGATTTTGAGGGAAAGTGGGTTGTTTTGTTCAGCCATCCAGCAGATTTTACCCCAGTCTGCACGACGGAATTCGTGGCTTTTGCTAAGAGATATGAAGAGTTTAAGAAGCTTAACTGCGAACTGATTGGTTTGAGTATCGACCAAGTCTTCAGCCACATGAAGTGGGTGGAATGGATAAAGGAGAAGCTTGGTATAGAGATTCCGTTTCCGATAATTGCAGATGACAGGGGTAAGATTGCCGAACTCTTCGGAATGATCCATCCAGCCAAGGGAACGAATACGGTGAGAGCTGTATTCATCATCGATCCGAAGGGGGTTATCAGAGCAATACTCTACTATCCGCAGGAGTTGGGCAGAAACATCGACGAAATACTCAGAATGGTCAAGGGATTGCAGGTCAGCGATGAGAATGGAGTGGCACTACCAGCGAACTGGCCTAACAACGAACTGATCGACGACAAAGTCATTATTCCACCAGCTACAGACGAGCAGACAGCGAAAGAGAGGCTTGAGAAGGCAAAGGCTGGAGAGATCGAGTGCTTCGATTGGTGGTTCTGCTACAAGAAGATTTAAATATTTTAAAATCAATTTTTTATTGAGGTGTAATATTTGGAAACTCCGAAAAACCTTTTGAAAGCTTACATCGGTGAAAGCGTTGCTATAAGCAGATACATAATCTATTCCCAGATTGCGAAGGATGATCAATACGTTTTCGTTGCGAAGGTATTTTTGGAAGTTGCTGAGAACGAGAAGAGCCACGCTGAGATATTTGCGAAATTTCTGAAGAGGATAAAGGTCGAGCCCGTTGAAGTTGAGGTCAAGGCTCCGATAACCTTTGGCGATACCGCTCAAAACCTCAAGTCGGCTGTTGAAGGTGAAAAGTTCGAGGCTGAGGAGCTCTATCCCAAGCTTGCCGAAATTGCCGAAGAAGAAGGATTCGTAGATGTTGCGAAGAAGCTTAGAACCCTTGCAGATGTTGAGAAAAGGCATAAGGAGAAGTTTGGTAGATTGTTAAAGGAAATAGAGGCTGGAAAGATGTTTAAGAGGGATGCGGAGGTAGATTGGGTCTGTCTCGTTTGTGGATACGTCCATCACGGTAACGCCCCGCCTGAAGTTTGTCCCAACTGCGGGGCGAAGTTCTACAACTTCGTTGCGAAAGATCTGATAGAGGTGGTTTTGTGAAGACAATTGAAAATTTAGTTAAAGCGTTTATTGGAGAAAGCATGGCGAGGAACAGATACACCTTCTATGCGAAGGTTGCGAAAGAGGAGGGCTACGTTTTCGTTGCAAAGGTGTTTTTGGAAACAGCTGAGAACGAGAAGGAGCACGCTGAGACTTTGCTTGAACTAATTCAGAAGGTTAGAGGTGATACGACGGTCGTTAAGACCGAAGCAGAAGCCCCGATAGTTTTAGGTGACACCGTTCAGAACCTCAAAACTGCGATAGAGGGTGAGACTTACGAATGGGAGAAGATGTATCCAGAGTTTGCTAAGATAGCTGAAGAGGATGGTCTGAACGAAGTAGCGGGAAGGCTCAGAGCTATTGCTAAAGCGGAGGAGCACCATAAGAAGAGGTTCGAGAAGTTGCTCGAAGCGATTGAGAGCGGAACTATGTTTAAGAGGGATGAAGAGGTCGCGTGGGTATGCTTAGAGTGTGGATACATCCACTATGGGGAAGAACCGCCTGAAAAATGCCCATCTTGCGGACATTCCAAAGCTTACTACGTCGCTTTGGATATGCTGAGCCTGTGAGGTGATATAGCGTGAGGTTCGGTGATCTGATTTACACTGAGGGTGAGAAAGCTAAGAACCACAAGCCGATCATAGAATGTCCCGATTCCGTTAAAGCAGGAGAGGAGTTCGAGCTCAAGGTTTATGTCAGCGGACATCCGAGCAGAGTCGATCATTCGATAAGGTTCATAGAGGTATACTTCTACGAGAATGGTAGGGAATTCAATCCGATAAAGCTTGCCAAAGCCATATTTACGCCGGAATACGTGAATCCAGAAGTTACGCTGAAGCTCAAGCTTGAAAAGGGTGGAATTATCTTTGCTTTGGCATACTGCAACAAGCACGGGCTTTGGGAGAGCAGCAAGAAGATAGAAGTCGCTTGATTTCAAAATTTTATTTTTATTTGCAAACGCTTATAACCATAGGAATGCCAAATCGATTTGTGAAACTCAGCTACCTATTCCTCCACTCCGAAGACTTGGAGAAGATTGTTACAAGTTTAGATGATCTAAAGCCTAGATTCAAGAAGTTTAAACGAACAGAAATTTTGGCATCGAATCATGCTGTGGTTGGAAAGTATCGAAACGTTGTGTTCGTAGTTTCGAGCGAGGATGTATCGATTCCATGCGAATACTTAGACAAATTGGTCGTGACTTCACATTGTGTATGATTTAAATGATTTCATCAACAGTGCTATATCACCACCGACAAATTTATAGTAGAACTGACCACAGCAGATGAGACGTTTGAAAATTCCAAATTTGCAAGTTTGAAGACGATATTTTGAGGATGGATGCAAAATTCAGCGAAGAGCTATTTTACGATTATATCCCGGCTCTGCTAATCGAGATCATCACAATCAAAATTCTAATCAATGAATGTAGCCACATAGTGGAAAGACCATCAGATGAAGAGAAGGTGATTGTTCGCAGAATATCAGAGCTATCGCAGGTCGCTAAAAGTTCCAGCGACATTTCGGAGCTTGAGGACTTACTGTCGGAGATCACGAGTTACCATACCGACTTCTTCAGCAAGTTCATCAGATTCAAGGATGTCAACGAAGAACTCTTTTCAGCTGTAATGAGAAGCGAGGCGATCAGTAGGGAGCTATTGAGAGGCTCAGATATTTTGAATCCAAGTTTGAGCAGACCTTAATCGGCATTCGAGATCTATTCAGTCTTATCTCCCTTAGACTCGATACTCTTAGGAATAGGGAGTATTTGGAGTTGCAGAGACGAACTTCATCACTGCAGGCAGCTGCAGTTGTAATCGAGTTCGTTGCCGTGTTCTACTACACTTTGAAAATCTGGGATTACTTCATGCCGATCGATAAACTGCCAGAATTCGCAACTTTTGGATTGCTAACTGTCTTCACAGCTTTGATCGTTTTCTATACGGAAGCTCTGGGCGAGATAATTCGTGAGCGAAGAATCTTTGCATACTCATCGATAGCCTCTAACACCATTTCCAACGCCTTTTTGAGGATGCTTTCGATGTCCATATTTTTTGTTAGTTTTGAGACGATTTAAGCATTTACGACTGCATCTAAGATAAGCATGGGTATGTTTTGTGCAAGATTTCATAGCTCGAAGAACATCTTCAACACTTTTTTCAAACCCCTTCTGAGCGTTTCAGATGCTGTGGATTTTGAAATATCCAAGGCTTTTGCGATATCTTCCAGTTTTATCTTCTTTGGGCTGTCAAAGAAACCCCTCTCAAACGCAAGCTTGAGAATCATGTATTCTCTGTAAGTTATTTCGTCCTCTTCTGAAAACATTTCCTTGCTTATGAGCTCGTAATTTACTTTGGATCTTTCAAGTGCGTTCATCAAATTTTTGAAAGTCTCATCGTTGCAGACGATGTTCCAGACTATATCTTTGTGGATCTCTGCGGAGGGCACCATCGCTCCAGAATTTAGAATCTTTTGGGCTAGGGGACATCTGTGTTCATCTATGACTATGATCGTTTTTTCATCTGGAGTTTTAAGATTCACGAATGCTTTGATACCTTTTTCACCTCTGCAAACGCATCTGAGCTTTAATACAGCGTTTGGATAATGCTTCGCTATGCAATACTTCGGAATTGAAGTTCTAATCTTAACCCTGAGCATACATCAAATTTGATTTTGAGATATTATAATTTCGAATTTGTTCGCATGAATATCTATATTGTGTTGAGACCAATATAAAATTATGGCAATAAAGCAGAAAGATGGTAGCTATGCGGTAGTTTTAGATGTAGCCATAACTACGCCACAAGAACTCAAGAAGATCGCTGAAGTCTTGGAGAGACATGGTGCAAAGTTAGTAAAGTTTAGCGAGTCGCAGAGGATGGTAGTCGTTGGAGTCGATCCTGAAAAGCTCGACGAGCTTTGCAAGGAGATGGGCGTTGGACTTGCACCGGCGGTGGGAAGTGTTGTTAGGAGTGTGAAGTTCTGCCCGGGCAACGCCTTGTGCACCTTCGGTTTGCAGGATACAATTAGCATAGCTGAGAAGCTCAAGAAGTTTGAAGGATTGAAGTTACCCTCTAAGATGAAGATCGCGGTTTCCGGCTGTCCGAATTCTTGCACGGAACCGGCAGTCAGAGATATAGGTTTGATGGGAACTAGGGATGGGTTCACCGTATTTGTTGGGGGTTCGGCTGGAAGAAAACCGAGAATTGGCTGGAAATTGGCCGAAAAGATCAAGCCTGATGAAGCAGTTGAACTTGTCGAGAGGATAATTGAATTTTATAAAAGTAACGCGAAGAAGGGACAGAGATTGGGTGATTTCATAGAATCTATCGGCTTTGAGGAGTTTAAGAATGGTGTTTTGAGTTGATCTTCGGGATGTGGAAGTAATGAAATTTTTTATTAACAACTTTAAAACTTTAATATGCGAAGATAAACTGAATCAGATCACTTGACAAGAGGAAACTACAAGACGATTAATATGATGGTCTGTAATCCAGCAGAGAACAAGAGAGGTTGAGTCGATGTTATTCTCTGGCAGTTTGGGTATCGACTTTTTGATCTATGTGACGGAGAGACACTTCGAGGAGATGTTGAACTTCTCACCGATCGATACTGTAAAGAGGACGATTGAGAGAACTGGCAAGGCTATCGTAACCTCAGCACTAACGATGGCCGGTGGTTTCGGAGCTTTAGCTCTATCGAACTTTCCAGCCAATTCACGATTTTGGTATCTTAGCGTTGATTTCGATATTATTCAGCCTGATCTCAGCTTTGACTGTAGTTTCCGCATTCCTGATGATAGCCGAAAGGTTTGGAGTTAAATTTCCGAACGTGTTAGCTGAAGGGGTGAAATCGATATGAATGTGGCTACAGTAATCATTAACGTTTTTGCCCTTATTTCCTTGATCATAGCCTTTGTCAAGGACGGAACAAAAACTAAACAAGCAATTATGATCGCATTGAAGTCATTTGTCCGCATTTTGCCTATGGTCGTTGCTATCGTAATTTTCATAGGACTACTTTTGAGTTTCGTGCCTAAGTATGTAATTTCCAGGGTCATCGGTGAGCAAGCTGGATTTAAGGGAATACTTATTGTTGCAATATTGGGAGCAATACTGCACATCCCCTCCTTAATTTCGTTTCCTTTGGCATCTTCTCTCCTTGAAGGCGGAGCGTCTATCACTGCAGTTGCTGTTTTCATAACCACGTTGACCATGATTGGAGTTGTCACCCTGCCCATCGAAATAAAAGAGTTGGGAAAGAAGATGGCCTTGCTCAGAAATGGAATGAGCTTCATCATCGCAATCGTCATTGGACTCATTATGGGGTGGATACTGTGAAACAGAGAAAGGATTTAACACGAGATCTGACATTTCTGGGATTCGTCTCGATCGTTGCTATCGTTTTACTCTCAATCTTCCCCGGTAGGCGAGCGGCTGTAATCACAACCTCTTGGGAATTTTTAGTTGAAATGATTTCGATCCTTCCGGCGGTAATGGTGTTGATAGGTATTTTTGCGGTCTTTGTGCCGAAGGATTTGGTTGTAAGGTATTTAGGTAAAGATGCTGGGATAAGGGGTATTTTCCTTGCGATAATCATGGGTGCTTTGCCTACCGGCCCCCTCTATATAGCGTTTCCAATAGCTTCAGCCTTACTCAAAAAAGGTGCTCGTATTTCCAACATAGTCGTCTTTCTTTCCGCATGGTCGTGCATCAAAATTCCCCAAGAGCTTGTAGAACTTGAGTTTTTGGGATTTAGATTTATGCTGGCAAGGCTAACTTTGACGGTCATCTTTGTAATCGTTATGAGTTTGGCGATAGAGCGAATAGTTGAGAGGTGGGATTGTTATGAAGGTCGTGAGGGTTGAAAAAGCTGTTTTCTTCATAGCTTGTCGGCCCTTATTACACCATCATGCCCGGTTACGATGCTCTTTCTAAGCCTGAGAATTCTGGTCAAACTGCTCTTTGCAGAAATTTCATCAACGCACTTGGCGAGCTTTCTGAGTAATATAGCAGTTCTGTCTGGAATGGCATCACCTACGACTATGTAATCGTCGTGAAGGATGGATATGCTTACCCAAGTGTGACCGGGTGTGTTTATGATCGTTATCTTCAAGCTCTTTGATCGGCGTGAGCTTGAACTCGTGGGAGTATATCAGGCAACCCTTGCACATCTCGACGCTTTAGGGAATATCTCGTTGTTTCCAGTGTGACCGGGGTGTAAGTGGGTGTTGATTATAACGTCGATGTCCTCCAAGCTCAATCCATCTTCTTCTGAACTATGAGTTCCCTCAGATCGCTTGAGGATGTATCTACGAGTATGTTGTGCTTCGAGGTCTCGATCAGCGTAACCGATGACCTTTTTCCCCTTAAACAGAACCTTCAGCATGATCGAAAGTAAGCCAGAACATATATAATTTTTATGTATAAAAAAATCTTAACTTTTAATATCGATCAATGTGATCGCGAGCTTGAGCTAGCTACCACTCAAATCAAATTTCTGTAACTCATAGCTATGAAAGAGTTTATTTGATGGTAGAATTAGGTCAGTCGCATGAGAGTGAACTTTGCAGTTCTTTGGGATCTGGACGGAACGCTCATAGATACTGCAGACTTGCACGTATACGCATTTATCGAAGCTCTGAAAAAGATTGGATACAATGCTAATGAAGAACACGCGAAAGCGTTTAGACAAAGATTAGGAAAACGCTTCGTAGATATAATCAAAGAAATCTTCCCAAACATGTCGGACGGTGAAATTGAGGAGTTAAAAAGAATTCGTAGGGAGATCGTCTTCTCACGGGTTGATCTTATAAAGCCACTCCCTCCTTCACGCTTACTGCCAATCGTTTCCAGCGTGTGCCCAACTGGACTAATTACATCGTCAAATAGGCAGTTTACGGAGACAATCCTGGATCATTTCAAATGGCGATCGTACTTTAACGTTGTAATCACGGGAGATGATGTGAAGCATGGTAAGCCTAATCCAGAACCGGTACTTCTCGCACTCAAAAAACTTGGCGTTTCACATGGGGTTTTGATCGGAGATACTGAATACGACCGTTTGTGCGCTGCCAACGCTGGAATCATGTTCATACCAGCTGATAAAGCAGATGATATACTCAAAATCCTGTCTTCACTGGGACTTCGCTTACCTTAGCGTAACCTTACTCTTGTTGAGCTAATGGTTGAATTAAAAGTTAGGATTCTTCGAACCACCAGTCTTCTACTGGTAGGAACGTAATAATCTCAACCCATGCCTTCTCATCTGCTCATCGATATCATTAACGCTCCTAACGTATTTAATGGTGATTGAGAGTTAAACCGTCTTATTTGTGACTAATTACGGACTCTTCTGAACAATAACAGCCAAAATTTTCCTAAGTCAACTATTGGTTGAATACATACGCTCATGAACGAAGAAACATTAAAAGTTTTTAGCAGCGAGCTTTATTATTGAGACAGCAGTTCTGCCATTCCTATAGATCCCAAATACATTTGGGCTACCTCTACACTCACGAGAACGGAGATAACGACATCAGCTTTTCGTGATCGGAGCACAACTATAGGAGATCTTCCTAAAAATTATGAAAAATTATAAATTAAATTTATAAATTGAAAGGTCACACAGCCCAAAAATGCTCGTAATCGAAAACCTGAGAAAGAGGTTGGAGACTTCACCCTTGAAATCGATAGGATTGAGGTGAATGCAAGAGAACACTTCGTCTTCTTGGGTTCGAGCGGTGCTGGGAAAACGACATTACTTGAGATTATCGCTGGGTTTAGGAGGCCGGATTCTGGTAGAATCCTGCTCGATAGTGAAGATATTACGAAAAACGAACGGAGAATTGTCATGTGTCATGGGGGGATTTCTATTCCCCCATTTGAGCGTCGAGAAAAACATAGGTTATGGTATATAGGATAAACGAAGACGAAAAGAGAATGTTAGAGAAGTTGCGGGGATGCTCGGAATAGAGCATCTGTTGAGCAGAAAGCCTGAAACCCTCAGCATGGGAGAACAGCAGAGAGTAGCTTTAGCCGGAGCTTTAGCAGTAGAACCGAGGGTAATCCTTCTGAATGAACCTCTAAATTCTCTGGACAGGCTTGCCCATGAGAATCTATTACTTGAGCTTAGGAGGATACACGAAAGCACCGAAACGATGTTCGTTCATGTAACTCATGATTTCATCGAAGCCATCTCCCTTGCAAACAGAATAGCAGTTCTTAAGGATGGAAAGATAGAGCAGTGTGGGAGCGTTGAGGAGATTCTGAGGAATCCAAAGAACGAGTTCGTCGCTAAGTTTGTAGGAGTTAAGAATCTGCTTAGGGGTAAGATCGTCAGAGAGAACGGACACTACGTGTTTGACGGTGGAATAAGGGTTACACTCGACGGAAATTATGATTGCGGCGACATCATGCTTGAAATCCGACCTGAAGACATTCTGATAATAAGCAGTAGCAATTGTAGATTTAGGAGTGAGAACGTGCTCATTGCAAGAGTTTTGGACGTCTATCCGCTCACTCTCTCCACGGTGTGGATCTTTTGTATGTGGACGGCGTGGAGCTCATCGCGGAGACTATAAAATCCAAGGCTATCAGAATGGGTTTGAGGAGGGTAGCGAAGTTCAGATATGCGTGACATCCGTCATTCCAATTCGACGAGCTTAGTTTGAAGATCCTTCCCCATCTCTCGAATTCATCGTCCGTTAGTAGGTAAATTCGAAGGGCAAACCTGCCATTTCTTCGATCTTAGCGATGATCTCAGCTTTCTTCAAATTTCCCCTAACATCGGCTACGATCATGATGTCAATATCGCTACCTCCCACGGCCCTCCCTTCAACGACGCTACCGAAAAGATAACCCTTGCATCTCCGAGGATTTCTCTGATAGCGGATACGATATTCGGTATGAATTTCTGGTAATTTTTAACGATCTCGGCACTCCTCCTTAAAAACTCTATCAACAAGTTCGATCACATCTTCGGCGATCTTTATAGCTTCCTCGGCTATTTAGAGTCGAATCCATCTGTTCTGCTCTGTGCATCTTAAATCGTTGGGTAACGACTAAATAAATCTTGATCGCTCTTTACGGTGTGAAGATAACCGTATGTGAAACTTCAGATGATAATTTCTGGAAAGATTGGTTGAAGATATCCGAAAATTCGGGTGATATCGTTCTATTGCCAGAGCTACCGGCCTATCCATGGTTTGCAAAGTATTCGAAGTTCAACAAAAGGATTTGGAATGAAGCTTTGAAGGCGCACGATGATCTCATAGCTAAGCTTGGAGAGATCGCAGTAGTTTCAACTCGTCCTACCCGGCAGAGGCTGAATCAGGCCTTTCTGTGGAACGGTGAATACGTTCCGATTCGATCCAAATACTACATGCCAAACGAGGAGGGATTCTACGAGAGGAGATGGTTCGACAAAGGAGATAGAGAAGCTAAAGTTGTAGAATGGAACGGAATCAGGTTGGGAGTTCTGATATGTAGTGAAGTTTTCTTTCAAGAGCTTGCGAGAGAATACGCAAAATTGGGAGTCCATGTGATCTTCGTCCCTCGTGCGACTCAAGCTATAAAAAGGTGGCTGATAGCTTTGAAGATGACGGCCATCGTCTCCGGAGCGTTCGTTGCATCATCAAACCGATATGACAACGGCTTTAGCGGGAGGGGATGGATAATATCCCCTGAAGGAGACGTTCTCGCATCGACATCGCAAAAGAAAAAATTCGTAACCGTAGATGTCGACGTGGATGAGGCTGAGAGGGCGAAGCGAACGTATCCGAGAACCCTTTATTAAACTTTTCTTAAAAACAGATATTAACCGATGTTTCGAGCGAATTTCATGAAAGTCGTTGCGATTCAGCATGTCCCACACGAGCCGATGGGCTACATAGAAGATCTGTTGAAAGAGAAAGGTATAGAATATGTTTATGAAGAGGAAAAGCCGGAGTTGAGAGATGCTTACCCATAAACTGCTCTGCATGAGCCTTTGCTATATCTCTGTGTATGTTCCAGAACTCCTCCTTTTCTGGATGCGTCTCGATGAATCTCAGAAAAGTGATCCAGTGGTCTATGTCCAAGATAACGTGCTCTTCTTCTGCAAGCATCTCAACGTAGATCTTTATCTTTTCGCTCTCATGCTTTTCGAGATCCCTGTAGATGGAATAGAACTTAAGAACCTTTCTGATTAATTCGCTCTGCGAAACTCGCATTTCATCCTTAAGACGATTAAATATCTCGTAATTTTCTTCGTCGAGAGCTACCGTAACTCTGATAGGCTTCTTCATGCTTTATGGCCTCCTAAACCCAATTTAAAGGTTTTTATGCAAACATATTTATGAGGTGCCCAGCCTCTGGGAACTTCCTTATGGCGTTCTCGATAGTTCTTTCGATATCCTCGTCAACGCTTCTCGAAATCCTACCATGACCGGGCAGAAGGAGGTCGATCTTCATTGTCTTCAGCCTTCTTAAGGAGTTGAAGTATTCAGCCAAGCTTCCAGACTTAAATATCGTAGATAACGTTCCACTCGCGAATAGTGCATCCCCAGAAAAGAGAATCCTTTTTCTCGGCTCGTATAGGCAGATGCAGCCAGAAGTATGCCCGGGGGTGTATATAACCTTTAGAAACCAGCTGCCTAAATCAATGACATCTGTGTTGTTCAGCCAAACGTGAACCTTATAGCCGATCGGCTTTTGCCCATGGGCTCTGCACATCGTAACCTCGTCATCCCCATATATTATCTTAACAGCCGCAAATCTGTGCGCCATTATAATCGAATGATCGTGTAAAAAAGATTTCCACCTATGTGGTCGTAGTGTTCATGTGTATTTATAACGATGTCTATGTCTTCGGGCTTCAGTCCTATGTAGCTCAACTCTTCCTCAAGCGTCGGGAAGTCCTTTGCAGTTCCTGAATCTACCAAAGCTATTCTATCGGCTGTGATCAAATAACAGTGACTCGAAAGCCTTCCCGGCTTTATCTGATAGAGATCCTCGAATATCCTGCGATACGTATGACCACCTCCAAAAAAGAAAAAATTTAGAGAGCCTTGTCTCCTCTTTCTCCAGTTCTGATCCTCACTGCATTCTCAACCGGAATTACGAATATCTTTCCGTCTCCGACGTTTCCCGTTCTTGCGAAGTTAGATATGAGCTCTATGACTTCATCCACCTCCTCATCCGTTACTACGACCTCTATCTTAACTTTCGGTAGCAGATCGACTTCCATGGTTCGACCTCTGAACTGTATCTGCATACCCTTCTGTCTCCCTCTTCCCCTGACATCCGTTCCATGCTTTGCGAGGGTAAAAAACGTCGCCAACATCATGATGAAGAACCTCATGGACTTTGCAGTTGGTAGCTTAGCCTTCTTCGCAGTCGGTTTCGCACTTATGACGGCTTCGAGCATCGCGAATCCAACCTGCATGAACATCACTAAGAATCCGCACATCAGCGTCCAAGTGAAATCCACTGGAGCTCCGGAGTTCTCCTTTAGAGTCTTTGCACCACTTGAGTCTCCAGCCATCGCTGGGATCGCTAATAGTAGTAACGCCAGTGCAACAGCTATCAACCGCATTACCATCCCATCACCCAACTCAAAAGTAGGGTAATGCTACAGTAATGTTTATATTCACTTAGGGATATAAATGGGAGATGATATGTCCACATTGCAAGTCGATGGAAGTGGTTAAGATGGGACATTATTTC
>Ga0256842_1000045_pt1 | contig 91897 bp, 60 predicted proteins | sample 4559240metaG_FD_185973 | JGI IMG/M metagenome (GOLD analysis project Ga0256842, IMG submission 185973) | Hydrothermal vent microbial communities from Guaymas Basin, Mexico - 4559-240 | ecosystem: Environmental > Aquatic > Marine > Hydrothermal vents | place: Mexico: Guaymas Basin | collected... | reverse complement strand
TATAATTAACTGTTTTTTCATAGCTTTTTTATACAAAAAATCATCGAAAAGCTCGCTTTCAGGAAAATTAATTCTGTTTTTTAATGATTTTTAAAATTTTAAACTTAAAATTTATTATTAATTCAAACTAATTTATAATAAACGAACAAAAGATTTAACACATAAATACAAGATTCATAAAAATCAATTGAATAAAAGAATTTGTTGAAATGGTCAAAAAAAGGTAATGGAATTTAATTATTATGGAATAATTCTGTAAATATGAAAAATAAATAATAAAATTTAGACATTTGAACAAAATTTATATTTTGTGAATAGGCTAAATTTATCTTGTAATAGACATTAATGGCTATGAAAAGACATAAAAAAACATTATTAAGCATAAAAAAAAGAAAAAATTTGAGTTTTTAGATTAACTTTGCTAGAATAATCTCGTTTATTAAAAGGAGTTTTTATAATGATTAATAACACCGATATAATATTATATGATGAAGAATATCAAAAATTTAAAGCTATTCTTGATGATTTTTTACAAAAATCAGGTTCAAAATACGCATTTCTATTATCTAAATCGGGGCAAGTTCTTGTTGAATCCGGAAATACTAATATCCTAGATGTAACATCTTTAGCATCTTTAATAGCTGGAGCAGTTTCTGCAACAACTGGATTAGCTACGATAATTGATGAAGAAGAATTCTCTGTATTATTTCACGAAGGAAAACAAAATAATATTTATATATCTATATTAAATGAAAAGATTATTTTTGTTGTAATATTTAGTAAAACAACATCATTAGGGTTAGTAAGGTTGAAAATGAAATCTATTGTTTCTCCTATACAAGAAGTATACGATAATCTATTAAAAAAGATGGAGTCTCACTCAACACCTAAGTTTTTAGAAAATATTACCGATGAAGATATTGATAATCTTTTTGATTTTTAGTAAAGGATTAATATGCCACTTATAAATTATGCAAGTAGAATCATAAATTTAAAGATTGTTTACTATGGGCCTGGGCTTTGTGGTAAAACAACCAACTTACAATATATTTATGATAAAACAAATAAAGAAAGAAAAGGAAGCTTGGTTTCATTAGCTACCGAAGCTGATAGAACTTTATTTTTTGACTTTTTACCTATTGAAGTCGCCAAAATTAATGGATTTGAAACGAAATTACATCTTTATACTGTTCCAGGACAGGTTTTTTATAATGCAAGCAGAAAATTAATCCTAAAAGAAGTTGATGGTATTGTTTTTGTTTCAGATGTTCAAGAGCCAAGATATGATGCTAACCTAGAAAGCATGGACAATCTTGTTGATAACTTAGCTGAATATGGATACAATATAAAAGATATTCCTACTGTTATTCAATATAATAAAATGGATTTACCAAATATTATAGACTTAAAAGAATTAAATGCTGAACTCAACCCATATCATTTTCCTGTATTCAAAGCGTCTGCAGCTAGTGGAGATGGTGTATTTGAAACACTAAAAGGTATTGCTAAATTAGTTGTTAAAAAACTTCAAGGAAGATAACTTAAGAGATTATATGAAAAAACTAATAATATTTTTATTACTATTGACTACCATTTCTATATTTTCAAATGATAAAGACTTTACTATGGGTTCTTATGGTAGAATAGGTATCGCATCTAATTTAGATGGCGGAGCCGGTAAAGTAACTAAGATTGTTTCAAATAGCACAAGATTAGAAAAGTTACCATATCAAGAAATATACTTTAAATATGATTTCACATCTGATTTAAGTAAAAAAGAGGATATAGAAACAAGTTTAAATTTTGCAATGGCTTTTAATGAAGATTCATTTCATTATACTGGTAAATTCACAATGAATACTGCTATTAGAAATCTGTATCTTAACGTTAATAATTTATTAATAAAAAAACTTAATATTTGGGTAGGTTCAAGAATGTACAGAGGAGATGATATATACCTTTTGGACTTTTGGCCTTTAGATAATCTAAATACTATTGGAGCAGGAATAGGATACAGCGCTAATTCAACTCAATTAAAGTTTCATTTAGGAGCGAATAGGCTAGACCAAGGAGATGTAAAAGAACCTTATCAACTACTATATTACAATATCCCATTAAGAGATGAAATTGGTAGTGAGAAAGTTATTATTTTAGATAGACAAAAATATATTGCAAGCTTTGGAGTTACTCAGTTACTTAAAAATATTAAACTAAAATTAAAGTTATACGGAGAATTTCACACAATTTCAAAATCATCATATGAGTACAATTCAAATAATTATAATCTACCAAGCGATAAAGGTTTCTTAATAGGAACTCAAATTACTTATTATGGATTTATGAAAAGTAGTAACTTTATACATTTTTTTGCAAAATATTCAAAAGGTTTAGCTAGCTATGGCGAATTAGGTGTTCCTTATGATTTAAATAAAGAAAAGAGGACAACTGGTGCTAATGAGATTTTGCTAGGCCTAGCTTTAAATTTTGAAAGAGAAAATATTGGACTAATGCTAGGCTCATATTTTAGAAGTTTTAGAGATGCTGATAGTAATAATTACGATGATGACGATATAAATGAGGGGATATTTAATTTGAGATTTTTATACTATATTGGTAAATATTTTCATATTTCTACAGAATTAAGCTATCAAATGCTTCAAGTTAATAATATAGACTCAACAACACTTAAAGCAGAAACACCAAAAATGTTTAAATTTCTTATAATGCCTACTCTTTCACCAAACGGTAGAGGTAATTTGACTCAGCCTAAAATTAGACTTATTTATTCATTAAGTATATATAATGATTCTGCACAAAAAATAATAAATCATAAAAATCCAAATTTATCTGAAAATCCAACAACCACATGGGGAAATTATACTCATTATTTAGGAATTTCAGCAGAATGGTGGTTTAATAACTAAAAAATTTGAAATACTAGATAAAATTAAATATAATAAATAAATTGTTTGGATTTAAAATGATGGTTTTTAGAACACTGATGCTTTTTATAATAGTAATGGAAATAGGAATTATTACTTATGCCTTTGCTAAAAAAGGGAAACACTCAAAAACAGTTAATTTATTTATATTATATGGTACAAGTAATGTTTTATGGTTTATTACTCAATTAGTATCAGTAAGCCCAATGATAAACTCAAACAATATACTTGCAATCTTAAAATTCAAAGCTCTTTTTTGGAATTTACCAACATTACTTTACTTATACTTTATACTTAGCTTAACTAAAACGAATATAAAAAAAACAGTCTTTATATTTACACTCATGGAACTATCCTTTTGTATTTATACAATTTTTACTGATGATGTAATTACAGGTTTTTATATAAAGAATGGAATATTCCATCACAATCAAACACTTTTATCAAAAATTATACCAAGCTTAAATTTAATACCTATGTTAACAACATATTTTGTGCTTATAAAAAAATATAATAAAAAGATTGCTAATACAAAACCATATTTAATTTTATTTTATTTATCTTTTGGAATGTTACTAACTATTCCTATTGCTCACTTAGGACCTAAATTATTACATATAGAACTAGGCTTTTTCCTTCCTTTTTGGAGTTTTATAAATTCATTTATAACCTTCATTGTTGTGAAAAAATTATTTTTATCTATAGACTATGAAGAATTTACTAATGAATTATTTAATAATATACAAGATGCTGTTTTAATAACAAATAAAGAAAATAAAATCATTATTACCAATCGAATTGCAGATAAAATAATCTTAGAAACAGTGAAAGTAGATTTATATCTAATGACTCCTGAAGAAATTTTTGAAAACTATGATAGTCAAAAAAACTATAAAAATAAAATTTTTAAATTTAAAAATTCAGAAAACGAAGTTATGATATCACAATCCATTATGTCTAATAAAATATCAAATTTTAACTCAATTATAGTAATAAAAGATTTATCCAATGAAAGATTACTAAAAGAAGAATTAATAAAAGCACAAAAATTACAATCTATATCTGTTTTTATAGGGGGTATTGCTCATGATTTTGGAAATATCTTAACAGCAATATTAGGTAATACAACTTATTTAAAAATAAAAATAAACAAACAAGACTCTGAAATATCAACTATTTTAAATGATACAGAAAACATAATACTTCAAGCAAAATCTCTAACTAATCAGTTGCTAGACTATACTAAAACAACAAAAGAAGAGAAGAAAAAAGCTATTAATGTCGCTTCTGTAATAAAATCATCAATATCAATGGCATTAAGTGGTACAAATATACTAATCGACCAAAAGATTAATGATAATTTAAATCATGTTTTTGGTAATAAAATTAAACTTGAACAAGTTTTTAATAATTTGTTAATAAATGCAAAACAAGCAATAAAAAAAGATGGTAAAATTTCAATTTTTGCTAAAAACATTGTGATAGAAAATAAATATATTGAATTTATTAAACCCGGTAAATATATAGAAATAATTATAAAAGATAATGGATGTGGTATTCCAAAAGAAAAATTACATAAAATATTCACACCATATTTTACAACTAAAGCATCTGGAAATGGTCTTGGACTAGCCATTGTCTCCTCTATTATCAAAAACCATAATGGGTATATTAGTGTTGAATCAGAAATAAATAAAGGGACAATATTTACCATTTATCTTCCTACAGTAAAAATCAATAAGGAAACAAAAGAAGAAGAAGATATATTTAAAAGGCTAAAAACCAATCCAGATTTACCTAAAAAAGAAAACGCAACAGAAAAAAATCCCAATAATAAAATATTAATTATGGACGATGAAGAAATGATATTAAAAATAAGTGAAAAATTATTAAAATATTTAAAATATGATGTTATTACTGCTAAAAATGGTGAGGAAGTATTAAATTATTTAGAAAATCATGCTAATGAATGTATCCCAATTTATATACTAGACTTAACTATTCCAGGAGGAATGGGCGGAAAAGAACTAGCTCCTAAAATAAAAGAATTATACCCTAATTCTAAAATTATTGTTTCTAGTGGCTATGCCAATAAAGATGAAGTTGTTAATTATAAAAATCATTCATTTGATAATAAATTAACAAAACCATATACAATTGAAGATTTAAAAAAAGTTTTAAAAGAGAGCAAAAATGAATCAGAATAATAATTTTTCATTTGATGATACAGATCCAGAAGGAGTGCCATTACAACATTCAAGAAAATTTACAATTAGAGGTTTCATTAAAGATATCATGACTCTAGTTATTTTAGTTGTTGTAATATTTACATTATATTTTTCTGCATATACATACTACAAATACCAAGGAATGAAAGATAATATGAATCAGGCTGTTTTACTTGCAAGTAAAACAAGTGATGATACCGCAATACAAAAATATCTATCATCTTTTTGTATTCATAGTAAAGAATACTATTGTAAACCCAAATATATAAAAATAGATAGAAATTTTAAAGAAGCAACTTTAAAAATGAAATTTAAATATAAATTTATGTTTTTGTATAAGTTCCCTATAATTATAACATTTAATCCAAAGGTAAAAGCATCAATTGAATAAAACTTTATTAATTATAATCATAATATTTACATCTACAAATATATTTTCAGAAAGATGGAAAACTCTTCAATCTAAACACTTTAAAGTTCATTATGAAGAAAAAAATACTTATATCGCTAAAAAAACAATAAAATACCTAATAGAAATTAACTCTTGGTTAACTAAAGCCGTAAAAAACCAACCTCAATTAACTAATGTGGTTATTTCTGACTCCATAGATGATGCAAACGGTTTTGCTAGAGTTATACCATACAATTTGATACACATATTCCCCTATCCTCCTGAAGCAACATCAGTACTTGGATATTATGACAATTGGCTATATCTTTTAGTGCTACATGAATACTTGCACATTGTTCACATAGATAAAAAAGGAAATACACCTAAAATAATAAATTCGGTTTTTGGAAAACTAATGGCACCAAATCAAGTTTTTCCTAAATTTATTACAGAAGGTTTAGCTGTTTATTTTGAATCTCTTGGAACTCAAAGAGGACGATTAAATTCTCCTCTTTACAAAATGATGTTTAGAACTAGCATTTTAAATAATGACATTTCTCTTTCTGAATTATCTAATCAAAGCTCTAAATATCCTTATGGAGGAATGGTTTATTTATATGGGGCATTTTTTATAGATTACATTTTTAAGTATGACTATAATTTTTCAGGAATTTCTAAATTTACCAAAAATTATGGAGATAAAATTATTCCCTATGGAATCAACACAGCCTTAAAAAATTCAAATGGTAAAACATTTACACAATTATATAAAAAATTTATAAAATATTATAGAAATAAATTTAAAAAACTCCGTTTAAAAATACAAAAACACAAAATCACTAAATTTAAAAGAATACTAAAAGATAAAAAGTATTATATCCCTATTTGTAATAATATCAAAAAAAATAAAAGTAAAAACATTTTAAATATGGCTCTTGCAGACAATGGCAATTTATATATATTAAGCGGAGGCCCTGAAAATATATCTTATTTATACCAATACAATCCTGAAAATAAAAAATTAAAAAAAATAATGAAATTTAATGACAGTTTATCTAATTTTGAAGTTCTTGATAATAAATTATATTATATTTCATATAAAATAAAAGGAAACAGAACAGAAAAAAGACTTAGTTCAATAAATTTAGATAAAACAAATTCTAAAATAGAAATTAATAATTTAAGAGTTATAAACTTTAAGTTTAATCCCGCAAATTATACCGTAGCACTAGTTGTAAATAACTATGGTATTGAAAATATTTACTTGTATAACTTGAAAACTAAAAAGTTAAATAAAGTAACTCGTTTTAAAACCTTAACTACAATAGGAGAGATAAACTTTATAAATAAAAACAAACTTTTATTCTCAATAAATCAAAATAATAAATTATGGAATATCGCAACTCTAAATTTAAAAACTAAAAAACTAACTACAATTATAAAAGATGATAATTTTGACATATCACCTATTTATACTAATCAACAAATATACTTTATATCAGATAAAGAAGATGATATATTAAACATTTATGAATACAATTTAACCACTAATCAAATTACTAAAAAAACAAATTTTTTCACAGGAATCACCAAAATAATATACAATAAAAAACAAAAAGAGTTTTATGCATTAAGGTATCAAAAAGATAATGGTTTTGAAATAATTTTAATAAAAGAGAAGGATTTAATAAATAAAAAAATATATGACTCTTTAAAAGATAAGGAATTACTGTTTTTAGCAAACAATAAAAAAGCAAATTATAAAAAAATAGATTTCTCTATATTCCCAGAAATTTTACCTAAAAATATAATGCCACAAATTACAACAGGAAACTTTGAAAATAACATAGGCTTAGAAATTAGCAATAACGATGTTAGAGAATATTACTTTTATTCAATTTTTGCAAATTATGTTTTTGACATAAAAGATTTTTTATTTGCAATTTATTTTTCAGACAATTCAAATTTTTTATATTATTCACTAGGATATTCCTACACTCCTCTTGTCTCAGATACCCTTTTAATTGATGGTAAAAAAACAAAGTTTAATGCACAATACCATACTTTCTCACTAACGACATCAATCCCTTTTTATAACAGCGATGGAAGCAGTCAAATTTATTTTTCAGCATCAAATAGATACTTTTCTACCCCTAAATTTAATTATGAATTTAAACCATGGGATAAGCCACCAAAACTACCTGAAGAATCAGATAAATTTATATTTTCACTTGGTTATTTTTATGCAGACACTCAATACTTAATTACAACTCCAAGTATATCAAGTGGTGAAAGATTTAATTTAAGAATTAGCTTTAGAGATAAAGAATTATTTGCAACTTACAATAGTATCATATTTGCAATATCTTATAAAAATTATCTTCCGATTGAAATACTTTCAGGAGCATTTGCTCTTTCTTATAACTTATCCTTAAATATGTCTGAAGGTGGAATAAGCAAACAGTATATCGGAGGATATCCTCATTATGGAACAATCACTGATAAACTTATAGATAGAACCGCTATAGGAGGAGTATATTTAAGAGGATATCCACAAGATGCCTTTAGGGCAAGTACTTTAAACTTATTAAACTTGGAATACAGACAACACTTATTTTACTCAAAATTTGGTTACTCAACACTTCCCTTTTATATACATAAATTTTACTTAAGGTTTTTTTATGATATGGCCAATATTACGGATACTTTATATAAATTAAATATAAAACAGGGTTTAGGAATTGAATTAACTATGCAATTTTTAATAGGATATTTTCAACCTTATAATTTATCATTAGGATATGCAAAAGGATTAAACTCAGGAGGTGATAATCAATATTACTTAGAATTTACATCTTTATTTTAAAGCATCTTGAAAAATTTCATATAATTCAGGATATAAATCTATTAAATAATCTCTAACATACCTTTTACTTAATGGTAAATACTCCAAAAAGGAGGAATTATTTCTGACAATATCAATAAAATGAAATCTTCCTGTGTCTTTTAGTTTTCTTTGTATTGCTTGCAATTTAAAGTCTTCATATAATTTATTAAAATCATACTCTATATTTGATTTTTCTTTTTTCTTTTTTATATAGTATTTTAGAATATTTATAACAAAATCTTCACTAAGCTCCACATAAGAATCTTTTAATAGTGCAACAAGATCATATACATAAGAACCAATTAAAGCATCTTGAAAATCTATTAAATAATATTTATTGTCTTTAATCATTATATTTTTAGATTGATAGTCTCTATGAACAATAATTTGAGGTAATTTAATTAACTTTTTAACAATATCCTCAAAATATCTATCTATAATTTTCATGTTATTTTCAGAAAGTTTTATACCTACACCTTTATTTAAACGCCATTCTACAAAATGCTCAAGCTCCCACTTTAAAGTATCTTTATCAAAACTTCTTTTAAAAGCATAAACATCATTATTTTCATTGTTAAGTGTATAGTTTTGAAAAATAATTAGCTCATCAATAGCTTTTTTATATTTATTTTCTAAATCATTTCTATTTTCTGCATTTATTAACTTATATAAAGTTAAATCACCTAAATCTTCTAATAGAACAACTCTATTCATTTCATCATTCAAATATATTTCAGGAATATTTAGGTCTGATTTTATTAAATATCGATGTAGATTTATAAATGGTTCTTCTTTTATAAATGAAGTATTTCCTTTTTCATTAACTTCTACTTTTTGAGGTAAAACCATGGCAATAAAAGTTTTTTCTGATGTAAAATTATCCTCAAGGGATATTCTATAATAAACTCTTGTAGATGCATCTCCCATAAGTTTAATATAAGCTTTAAAAAGTATTTTATTTTCTGTTAATGACTTAATTAATCTCTTCTCAGTCATGTTAACTCCATAATAATTTAATAATTGTATTCATTTCATATAGTAAAATCAATTTTTATGTATTAAATTTATACGAAAACAAAAATTTTTTTTATGAATATTTCAGAACTACATTGCTTATTTCTTTAATACTTATAGCCCCAAAACTTCAGGTATTATCTTTTTGATTTCCTTTAACTGTAACTCAAGAAACCTTTCGTTTTCAGCTTCTAATTCTTCTCTCGTCTTGGTGTTATCAGGATTTTTTAAAGCATTTTGGGGATAATCCAAATTGATAACTCCACCAAATATAAAAGTAGAATGCTGTTTTTCTCCTTTTGGTAAATCAGGGTCATTACTCATATCCTTATGATAAACATACATTACTGATTTCATATTAGTAGTTATAAAGCTTTTATCAAATTCATTTCTTGAAACAGGATAGCCAAAAAGTGTTTGCCAAACGAAATTATTAAAATTATTAGTTAATTCCATATCGTCATTTGCTTCATAAGCAGAAATAACCTTAAAGAAGTTAACAGTAATCTTATAAAACTCTACACCATGTATTATTTCAGTTTCTACCATAGAACTATTTATTTCTTTTTGAGAGATATCTACAACTTCATTATTGCCTTCAATTACTTTTAAAGGTACTCCATACAAATAATTTGAAAAAAAATTCCAATCGGACTTACCTATTTTTAAAATCTCAATGGGATTAATTGTCATATCTTCATTAAAACCAAAAGGATAACGTCTATTGTTAAAAGGAATATCTATCTGATAATACCCAAAGAATACATTAAACCAAATAGAATATGGGTCCGCATATTCATCAATATCAAAGATTTTTGGTTTTGCACATGAAAAACATACATTAAAAATAAAATCAAAATCAAAATACCTCTTTCTGACTAATTTTCCTACATCATTCAAAAAATGATTTTTTTCATTTTTACTAACATCAATTTCTAAAATAGTTGAGTAATCTGTGGATTCTCCAAATTTCTTATCATTAATATAAACAGGTTTACCTATTAAATCACCATTTATTTCACCAATCATGTCTATTTTAGCTAATAACCTTTTCATTAAATATTCACTTTTATCAATAATATTCATGTTCACCCCTAAAGCTTAAACTTCTTAACTAATACACTAAGTTTTTGGGAAATGTCAAATAAAGTTTTTGCATTTTTGTCAACAATGCTAGAATCATTATTAATTTTATTAGTAATATCTTTAATTGTTTTCATATCTTGAGAAATACTATTGATTTTATTACTAGTATTACGAGTTTCATTAGATATTTTTTTTATATCTTTATCAATATTCCCTATATTACCAGTAGATGTTTCTAGCGTATTTAATATTTGTGAAATATGCATATTATTTTCTTTAATCAACTTTAAATTTTTATCAGTATTTACTGAAACATTACTAATACTAGTTTTTTGATTATCTAATTTATTTGCAATTCCATTATTTATATCATTTAAATTTATTATAACATCATTTAAATTTTCAATTCGTTGTAGCCCCTCAATCATACTATTTTCAATATCATTTATTTGTTTTTGTATTTCAGCAACAGCTTTATTTGTTTGATTTGCTAAATTTTTAATTTCATTAGCAACAACCGCAAAACCTTTTCCAACATCTCCTGCTCTTGCAGCCTCTATTGTGGCATTAAGTGCAAGTAAATTAGTTTTGGAGGCAATACTTTGTATTAAATTTATTATATTTTCAATATTTTTAGTATAAACACTTAATTCTTCAATTTTTTTAGTTGTTAATTCACTATCTTCTTTTGCATTTTCACTAATTCTAGCTGCATCTAATGAGTTATTTGATAAATATACGATATCTTCATCTATTTTTTGCATTTCTTCAGAAATAGAAAAGCTCATAGTTTCAATTACAGATGAATTATTATCGGCCTTTCTTAAATTATCACTCATTACTATTAAATCATTATTAATTTCACCAACATTAACTTTCACAGTATTATTTAATTTTTCAGAACTAGAATAACTATCTCCTCTTATTTCTTCTATACCACTATCAATATTTATTATTTTATTATTTGAAATATTAACTTCTTTTTTTATATTATTTTGAGAATACTCTAACTCCTTGAATGTATCACTAAGTTTATCAACAAAATCCGAAATATTCAACATATCAATTTTTATTTTTTCAATAAATTTATTTGAACATTCTGCAAGTAAACCTATTTCATCATCACTATCAATTTTAATTAGTACTGACAAATCATTATTATTTGCTAAATCTTCAAATTTACTAGTAATATCTTTAATTACAGATAAAATTATTTTCTTAGTTAGGTAATAAGAAAATCCTCCAACAGCTATACCTGCTAATATTGCCCCAACTATAAATATTACTTTATGTGTACTACTTTTATAGTTAACAAAAAAAGATGCATAAATAGGAAATACCACTCCCATTAAAACACCAAATAAATTCGTTGAATACATGTACTTTCTAATTAATGATTTTTGCATAATTTTCTCATACTATAAATTTTGAAATCATATTATTTAATTTATTAGAGATTTCAGCCATTTTACCTGAACTTTGTTTTATTGTGCTTGCATTTTCAGTAGTAATTTTTGATGTTTTTACAATATTATCGATTTTACTCAATGCCTCAATCATATTTTCTGAATTTTCTTCACTATCACTTGTTACATTATGAACATTATCAGTAATATTTTGTATTTTACTAGTAATTTGATTCATTTCAGTTGTAATATCACTAATACTATTAGTGTTATCTTTTGTATTACTAGCAACCTGCCCCAAAGTCATAGATACTTCAGATATTGTAGCCGATTGCTCTTCTACAGAAGATGCTACAGTTGCATTAATTTCATTTAATTCCAAAATAACATTAGACAAATCACTAACAGACTTGATACCAGTATTAACATCATTTTGTATTTCTGATATTTGTTTTGTTATTTGAATAGTAGCATCATTAGTTTCATTTGCCAAATTTTTAATTTCATTAGCTACAACAGCAAAACCTCTACCAGCTTCTCCTGCTCTTGCTGCCTCTATCGTAGCATTAAGTGCTAATAAGTTAGTTTGATTCGCAATTTCTCTTATTAAGCTAACAATATTACCTATAGCCTTTGCCGAATCATTCAATGATTTCATTTTCTCTGATGTTACTTCACTATCATTTTTAGCTTCATTACTTATATTTACTGCTTTTAATGTATTATTAGAAATTTCATTAATCGTTGAATTGATCTCTTCTATTGCAGAAGATACAGTATAAGTCATTTCTTCAGTTTCAGAGGAACTATTGTTTATATTATTAACTTCATTATTAATAGTAACTAGCTTATTACTTATACTTTCAACTTCTTTTAAAACATTAGTACTTAACTTATTGGAAATATTTTTACTTTTTTCTTTTACTGAATTTATATAATTTAATATTTCAATAATTTCATTTTCTGTATTTTTAGAGTGTTTGTCCATTTCAAAGCTGATATTTTCAAAATTTTGGGCCGTTTCATCAAGACTTTCAGAATATTTAGATGTTTCTATCATATCATTTTGTATTTTTTTAACAAAACTATCTGCAGAATTAGCCAATAAACCTATTTCATCATTAGAATTTACATCAATTGAAATTTTTAAATTATTATTATTTTCTATTTCTTTTAAATCATAAGCTATCTTTTTAATAACTTTCAATATCATTTTTCTAGTTAAATAGTAAGCAAAAGAGCCTATAGTAATGCCAGCCAGAACAGACCCAATTATAAATATTGTTTTATGAGCACTACTTTTATAGTTAACAAAAAAAGATGCATAAATAGGAAATATAGACCCTACAATGAAGCCAAAAAGATGTAATCTAAAAAAGAATTTTTTTATTATACTTACATTCATACTAAATCCTACTAACAAACTAGTATTTGTATCGGAACTTTATTATTTAAAATTAAATAAATAAACTTTATTTTTTATAAATAGAATAAAAATGGAGTAAAATTAATTAATCTTAGACTTAATTTCTTTTAATAATGTATTTGCTTCTAATTCAATATTTTCAAATTTTTTAATTAACGGTTGTTTCTTTTGATTATTTTTCTCAACATAATCATACAACTTAGTAAAACTTTCATTTATTGTTTTGTAAATAATGTCAAATTTTTCATTTAAAATTCTTCTTATATCTTCTTGAAATTCTCTTTCAACTTTATCTATTTCTATTTGAAACTGATTAATAATTTTATTTCTTTTAAAAATTAATGCTCCACTTGAAACAATCACCCCTAAACTCGTTAAAATCCCTCCTGTAACATCTAAAAATGTAATATTCGTTGATGCAAGTATAATTCCACTAATAATTGCTATTGCACCCTCTGTAAGTAATGCAGGAGAAAGAGATTCTGGTAATGAACTTTCTAGCGTTTTAACAAATGTATCATTATTTAAAAATTCTTCTAGCTTCTTTCTTACATCTTCTATAATATTTTCTCTATTATCAGGAATTTTAGAAAAGAAATCTTCATCTTTAACAGTATTTTCAAGTTTATTTAAGTCTTCAATTAGAGATTCAAGTAATTTGCGTATTCCATCAACAAAATATCTAGCACCATCTTTGGCTTCTAATTGAAACTGCATCATAACTTTTTCTTTAAAATTAGCTTCTAATGTTTCAATTTCTGACTTTATTGAATTTCCCCTATTAAACGGTATTGCTATTTTTAAAAATTTACCATAGGACAAAACCCTTTTTAAATCTTTTTTAAAATCAGAAGCAACTTTATTATATCCCCCTATAAGCCTATCTATTAAAGAATCAATTTCATATCTGGAATGATCTTCATCATTTTTTAAAGAACCTTTTATTTCATTTACAATTTCAGTATATGATTTAATTTCTAATTTATATAAATTTATATCCTTATTTAGTCTAGAAAGTATTTCTGTTATTGAATTTACAATAGACAATAATTTTAACTTACTGTATTTATCTCCAGTTATATTTTGTTCTATAAACTTACGAAGTTCTTGAAAACCACTATTTTCTTCATTATTTTCCTCTTTCTTTGCTGAAACAGGAAAAACTATAGGGTTTTCAACATTTTTTTCTTGTGCATAGCTTTTTACCTTTGAAAGATTTACATCTAATTCTTCTTTTGACAAGAAGTCAGCCTTTTGTAAAATAAAAACAACCCTTTTTTTCCAATCATCTTTAACAAAAGATAATAAATCCCATGCAGTTTTAGTATGTGGATTTGTTGAAGGAAACACAAAAAAGACTAAATCACTATTAGGAATAAATCTTTCTGTTATAACTTGATGATGATCTATCATACTATTAGTTCCAGGAGTATCAATAACTGATATTTTTTTTAGTATTTCTTTATTTAAACCAACTTTAGTTAAATATGTTGAAATATTTTTAGTGTATGGTTCTTCAGAGTAAGTAATTTCTTGAACAATATCTGTACAGATATCAATATCAACTTTACATATATTTGATTTTAATAAGGCATTTATAAAACTTGATTTCCCTGCTTTAACCTCCCCAACAATAACAAAAGAGAAAGGTTCATCTATACTTTTAAATAGATTACTCAATAATTCTTTAAGCTCATTATTTTTTATTATTTCGGCAAATTGTTCTAGTTTATTTAATACACCTTTTAATTCTATTTTTTCATTATCGTATTTATTACTTATAAATTTTTTTTCCATTTTACACTCCAATAGACTCAGAGAATATCATAATAAAGTGAATTTTTCAATTTTTTGCCCTTTATACCGATAGAATATTAATTTATAAATGTTAGAATTTAAAGGTTTATTAGGGGATGCTTATGTTTTTCAAAAAAAATGAAAATGGACAGGTTCTAGTTGAAGCAGCAATCGTAATGCCATTAATGGTATTTTTTACTTTAGGTATTATGCAAATGACCATGATGCAGCAAGCAAAAATAATGACAGACTATGCAGCTTATGCAGCTGCAAGATCTGGTGTTGTAAACAATGCCGACCCTGATAGTATGGCGGCGGCGGCAAATATTGCCGTTTTACCCACAAGAGCAAGAACAAACTCACTAAGAACTCTTGCGACAGCTTATTTAATGTATGTAATCGGTGATAAAATTGGAGATGCACTAGATAATTTACTCGGTGGCATTGGAGGTCATGGTTTATTTACTAATATTGCAGCAGCAGTACAAGGCACAATACAAGGTTTCCTCAAGAATAGCCTAGGAATTAATACTTTTGGATTTGCAACTGTAGCTGTAACAAACCCATTATTTTCTGATTTTACTGATATTGGATACCTAACTAAAGACAGTGCTCCTGGTTCTGGTGTAAACCCAGCAGATGATTTTGATAATCTTCAAGAATCAGTTGCTAATGCAACAACGGCAAGAGGGGTTACCAACAGAGATAAAAATGTTTTAACGGTTGCAGTTTCATACAACTATGAATTAAAAATTCCATTTGCAAATTGGATTATTTTTGAAATTTGGTCTGCAAGCCAGGTCGGAGTAGAATTAACAGGTGCAATTTGGAGTTCCAGAATAAAATTAGGCTTTAAAGATTCAAATGCAACAGGGGGTGGAGGTTTAATATCAAGAGGTATGACAAGAGGATATTTATCTGCCCAAATGATTACTGGAGCTAATGATGGTAGCCCTAAAAGAGTATTTCAAAAGATTAGAGTACCTCTTGCACTGCTTTGGGGCTTACAACAACAAAGTATATATGTTATCCCAATATACGGCACCTACTCAATGCGTATGCATTCAAATGTCTATAAAACAAACTTAAGTGAAGACTTAGAACAAACATTAATGAGCAATTAAATCTAAAAAATTCCAAAAAATTAAAATCTATGTTATAATAAAATAATTTTTTATGGAGTTATTATGAAGTTTTATGTTTTTTTATTATTAACAATTTTTCCTTTTTTAGCGTATTCCCAAAATTCAGCAGCAAAAAATTTAGCTACAACAGCACAATCTAATAATTCAAACACTGAAGCAAGCCAACAAGTTATGGGAGAGTTAGGGTTTTCTCAAATTGAAGGAGATAGTTATGTAAAATTAAATTTTGCTTACGAATTTTCATGGGATATAATAGGACTTGGCGTACAGTTACCATTAAATTTTTTGGTTAACTGTAATGATGAAAATGGTTGTGAGGATAAAACATGGAACAAAATAAGAAAAGCTGATTGGGATGAATTTTCAGATTGGTTAAAAATTGTTAGATATTTCAGATATGGTCATAAATTTGATGAAAGCAATATGTTTTATGCTAGATTTGGTGAACTAGGTGCATCTTATATTGGTCATGCAACAATTGTCAGTAATTATCTTAATAGCATTTCTTGGAATAATTTTAAACCAGGATTACAATTTGATGTATATACTCCATGGGGAGGAATTGAAACTATTACAAATGATATTTCATCAATGGGTTTAATGGGTACAAGATTGTATGTAAGGCCACTAAGCCTCATTTTAGGAAAAGAAAACTATTTTTCAAATTTTGCAATAGGAACATCTTTTATTGGAGACAGAAAAGCAAAATCCTCTGTAACACCCCAAAATGATGGAGACAAAAACTATAAATATAAATCATTATTATTTTATGCATTTGATTTAGAATTTAGAATATTCAAAAATCAATATTTTACAGTTGTTCCATATACCGACTTTAACTTCATTTCAGATGCAGGTCATGGATTTCATTTTGGTATAGACACTCGTTTACATATTCCACTAAGTGGGGCATATTTTAGATTTAAACCTGAATATAGAGTTTTAGGTGATAAATACATACCTACTTACTTTGATTCTATGTATTTAATTACAAATGAAAGTTTTAAATATGATACTCTAAAACTACAAAAAGCCAAAAATGGATACTATATAGAGCTTGGATATGACCAATACTTATTAAATTCATTACTTTTTAATATAAAAGGCACATACGAAGATTACGAAGGTAAGGATAATAGCTCATTGCTATTATTTGCATCAGTCCCACTATTAGAAAGTTTTAACTTTAGTGCTATCTATGCAAAAACAGGGTTTAATTCTTTTAGTGAAGCATTTGATTTAGATAATGCATTATTAATATTAGAAGCAAATATTGGAGTTTATGGGCCTATGAATTTAAAAGTTCAATACGAAAGAACATGGTACGAAGATGAAAATGGTGAACTACAGTATGATACATCTTGGAACTTTGGAGTATTTGCCGCTTTTACTTTCTAATTATTCACTCCTAATTAATGATTTACTAAGTAAATCATTACCATTCTTAGAATAATATGCTTATTTATTTAACTTTTTAATTGGAATTTCAACTGTAAAAATAGAACCAATATCATTATTATTACTAGCCCAAATTCTGCCATTATGAGCAGTTATTATATTTTTAGATATTGCAAGACCTAAACCAGTACCTGTTGAAGAAGTTGCATTTTTTCCTCTTTTAAAAATATCAAAAATAAGTTCTAACTCATCTTTATTGATGCCCATTCCTTCATCTTTAATCATACAGATAAAGTTATTATCTTTATTTTGTAAATCTATATAAATGTTTCTATTTTCAGGTGTAAATTTAACTGAATTATAGAGAATATTTACAAATACTTGTATTATCCTCATTTTATCAAAAGTAAAAACATGAGTAATTAAATTTTTAGTTAGATGTATCTTAATATTCTTAGCATTAGCCAAAGAAGACACTTCTGAAATAGCCATATCCATAGAGTCAAGTATGTTACTTTCAGAAAAATTAAAAATCATTGCCCCTGCTTCAAACTTTGTAATATCTATTAAACTTTCAACAAGCGTTAAAAGCCGTTTCCCACTTGTATTAACTTGAGAAAAATAATTAATTATTTTCTCTTGAGATAATTTATCTATTTTAGACACAGCCATAGAGGAATAACTCAAAATTGAATTTAAAGGCGTTTTTAATTCATGTGATATACTTGCTAAAAAAACGGCTTTTCCTTTATTCGCTAATTCGGCTTCTTCTTTTGCAATTTTTAATTTTCTGTTACTTTCTGCTAATTCTCTAGTTCTTATTTCTACTAATTTTTCTAAATTAGTATTTAAATCCTTTAAATTTTCTTGTGTTTTCTTTAAAATATTGGTTTGCTCTATAAAATCTTTTATTAATTCGCTTACATCTGATTTTATTATAGACAATGCTTCTCTTAAAACAATTAGTGGATGATTTTCATCTAAATTACCAATAATAGGAAGTTTATAGCTATAATCATCCCACTTGATATTCATTAAATATTTATTAAATTCATCAATGTAGGTAGAAACAATTGGATTTTTTAATATTTTAGATAAATTATTATTTGTTTTAATTTCAGGTTCTTTATATTTATCAAATTTTATTGAAGAAAATTTATAATTAAAGAAAATATTATTTGGTGAATCTAACTTACTAAGTTTTTTTATAGATTCAGAAAGAGCTGATTCATAATTTTTTGATATATTGATTGGAAAATTTAAATAATTAATCATTTTTCCTATATTGACACTTAAATATAATTTTCTTGATAATCCTATATAAACTATCATTTCAATTTTATGACAAGAATTTAAATAACTTATATAAGCTCTTCTTGCTTCTCTTGTTGCTTCTTTAAAATTTAAATAATTATCTATTAAAATAAATTTTTTAGTATTTGGATAAGCCTCTGTAATTTCTTTAAATGTTTCAAGAAACATAAGAGTTGTTTCTTTTATAGAAATCCCTCTAGGTTCTGAAATAATTATGGATTCTCCAATAACACCAATTTTACAAGAATAATCACCATGATTTAATTGCCACTTTTCCTTTACTTCTACTTTCAATCCTGTTATAGGGCAAATTTTAGTTTCAAAAATATCCAAAAAAACCTCTAATTATAATTACTACTTTTAACTACTCTACTCATCTCTCTTTTTTGTTGTTTTTCTTTTAGGCTTGCTCTTTTATCATAAGTATGTTTACCTTTTGCAAGCCCTATTTCAACTTTTGCAAAATTACCTTTAAAATAAATTTTTAAAGGTACAGCCGTATAACCTTTTTGAGAAAGTTTTTGTTTTAATTTTAGTATTTCTTTTTTGTGTAATAATAACTTTCTTGTTCTAGTTGGAGCTAATTCGTCATAAGTTGCATATTTATATTTAGGAATATGAGCATTAATCAAAAATATTTGGGTTTCTTTAATTGAAATATAAGCTTCTTGTATTGAGCCTTGGCCAGAACGCAGTGATTTAACTTCTGAACCGACTAACTCTATACCTGCTTCAATTTTTTCTTCTATAAAATAATTATGATATGCCTTTTTATTACTCGTTACAAGTTTATAGTACATAAAACCTCCTGCTTTGATTATAAATTAATAGATTAGAATTGTCAAAAGATATATAAAAAAAGAAGAAAAAATAAAAAAGGCCCGTGCACACAAGTTAACAATTGCCCGCTGCTTCCTTCCAGACCTGACGGATTACAAATGCACCTGTTGCACAGGTTGTTATCTTATAACAAATTTTATTTATTATTGCAAGAGTTTTATAATGCTTTAATCAAATTTCCTAAAAACTTCCACTAATTCTTACAAAAAATCCACCTCCATCATCATTATCCATATAGAATATATCATCTGTAAATGATGTAAAGTTGTATCCTATACCTAAATAAAAGTATTTTTTGATTTTATAAGCTCCTTCAACTAAAAAGCCCTGATTAGTATCAAAATTAAGCATTTTTCTTAATCTATATTCAAGAGCTATGTCAAATTTCTCTATCATATGATAAGCCAAACGATTTATCCATAGGAGAGTCATAACTAAATTATCACTAGTATTATTTTCTGATGCTAAACCATACTTTAAAACTGTTTTTTCTGTTAATTCAAGCTTAAATGGAGTTTCATATATACCAGCTAAAGATATAACATGTGCCGATTCTTGATAAATAGAATTATCGTTTAAAGATAGTGGCCTTAACTGTGAAATAAGACTATATTTCCCTAATAAATTAAAGAAATCGTAACTTATAGGCCTAAATGCAAATCCTAAACTAATTTCTGACATTTTTGCTTCTGTTAAATTTGCATCTATGTTTTCTGTAATATAAAAATTAACTTTTGAAACTAGTGTTAAGTCACTTCCAAGATTATACTCCGCTCCATTTGTTGTAGTATAATGCAATTTCGTTTCATCAAACTTATCATATCTAATTTCATGTTTAGTATAAAATATAAACTCTTTAGGCAACTGAAATTGTAAGCCTAACGATATTGCAGACCTGTTTTTAGTTTCTGTTGTTGCCGTTTTATAATATGTATGCTCTAAGCCACCTTGAATAGATAATTTATCATTAATTTTATAAGTTTTACCTATGCCAACTAATGCTCTATTTTGAGAGTTTTGAGAGTTGTTTATTTCTTGATTTAATTGATATTCTCCATATAATTTACCCCCATCTCCTAATGAAGTTTCTGCACCTAACAAAGTATTAGATAAGCCTTTATCTTCTTTTATCCACTTTTGATTTAAATAAAGACTTGATGTTTCATTTATTTTATATTTCACCCCAGCTGTAGTTGAGTTATCTCCAGAAAACTTAAGCGTTTCTAGAGCAGTTAAAGCAATATCATTTGTTAACTGATATTCTGCACCTAAACCAGTTGTAAATCTATCTCCTATAGTAAAAGCTGTTAGCCTTTTATCATATTGTTCTATTATATCTTGTTGCAAACTTATAGTTAAATCTTTTAGTACATGATGCCTATAAAGAAGAGATGTTATATTCGTAGAAAAACTATCATTAAATGGGCTTACATTAAGCTCTATATCTTCTTCTCGGTTTTGAGAGATGTAACCAGCTTGATGCTCTATTGCAAATGATATTTTAGAATTTATTTGTTGACTATAACTTAAAGTAACTTGATGCTTATTTAATTTATTTGTAGCCGTAGCTGATAAGTCATAGTTTGAAATAACTCCTATATATTTTAAATTAATTTTTTTATTTTTATCTATATCCATTTTAGATATTAATGAAATTTTATTTCCACCTTGATCATTACCTACTCTATTACCTACTTTATAAAAATATCTATCCATTTTTTGATAATTAAATACTGTAACTATAGAATTTAACATTTTATTATTTAATTTAAAATCCTTAAATGACAATTGAGCTTTAAAAGAATAAGCATTACCACTTACATTAGCATACTCCTCTCCTATAGGCTTGAATGTTATTCCTCCATCATCACTTACAAAGCTAAAATTATCATAATTTGAACTATGAGCAAATTCTGTAAAAACATAGCTGTCTTTACCAAATTTATAACCTATACCCATTCCTGCTAAACTGTAATCACTATTATTGCTAGCAACGCTTCGATTTTCTTTTATTGCATGCCCAGTAATATAAACATTTTTATACTCTTCTTTTGCTGAAAATCCTACTGTAGAATTACTATTAATATTAAAATTTGTATCAGCTTGATATGAAATTGCCAAATAAACAGGATTTCCTTGTAAAGAATTAGCTTCTAGTTTCCCGCTTGTCAAATAATTGCTATTAACAAAAGAAGGCAATGGCTCTTTTAATAAAATTGTACCTGTTGCATAATTAATAGTATAATCTTCATTTAGAGTAAGTATTTTTTTGTATAACTCAATACCTGTATCTCTATCTCTAACTATAACTTTAACTCTTTGAGTACCTTCTTTTATAAAAGTACTTTGTAAGTAATATAATGAACCTCCAGTTCCTTGAAATTCATTGTAAAGTATTCTAGATGTTAATTTATCTCCACTATAAAAAACAGTTGCTCTATTTTTTAAATCACCTATTTTTTTATTAAAATCAAAAACAAAACCATATAAAGTTTTATCATATTCTACCAAATCAGAATTATGTATTATTGTATTAAAATTACCCCACAAAATACTTGATTTATCTGCGTCTATTTTAACATAAACTTTTCCTCTAGATTTAATATCTTGAGTTTCTTTTGATTTATCACCATAAACAGGATAAAATCTTTCAGGATTTATTAAATTTGTATAAAATTCTTCATAATCTTCCATTTTAGATGTATCAATATGGGCAGTTGCTTTTAATTCTTTAAAAAACTTGCCTACATATTTTTGTAGAGTTTTACCTTTTACACCACCTTTAAAATATAAAACAGCCTTTCCTTGAACAAATACTTTACTATCTGGTAGATATTTATAATTTGTATCATCTAAAAGTGCTTTATCGTAGCCAATAGTTCCATCAGCAAAAGCCATCAAAAAGTAATTTAAATCAGCAACTTTTATATTTCTTGTTAATTTACCCTTCCTTCCTTTGTTGTCTTTAACTTTTACAATAATTTGTTTAGTTTTATTACTCAATTTTAATTCTAAATCGAAATAGCCATCTGCATTTGCTATAACTTTATTATTATTTATAGTAATTTCATAATTTTCAGGTTGAAATCCATGTATATTTATAGAATCAGAATGAATAATTGCACCCTCAACAGGAAGAGCTAGCCTCAATCCATAAAAATTTTTAATGTACTGTTCTTTTTTAATTTGTGAAGCAAATTCTTTTGTAATTCTATCTTCACCAAAAGAATCATATTGAGTTTTTATATCATTTTTATCTTTTTTAGATAAAAATTTATCCAAATAACCACTACTATCACTAATACTATTACTGTTATCACCAACACTAACTCTATTGCTAGCACCAGAACTAACACTATTACCAGCACTAACAGCTGAAGCTGAACTAGCACTAGCACCGACTTCAGTATTTTCAATAACACTAGCACCAATACCATCAATACTAACATGATTACGAGAAGCAACACTCTTACTAGAACTAACAGCTAAAGCCATTAGTTCATTTACAGATATACCATTAGGAGCTTTATAGAGTATTGAGGCATTTTTTAGATTATCTTTATGAAAAACATGAAATAGATTACCTGATTTTGAGCTATTTATTAGCCTTCCATTAATAAATAATTGTGGATTAAACTCAAATTTTAGCTTTTTAAAACTTATTAACCCTTCTCCCTTTTCATTTGGTATTCTTTGAGACATAGAAATTATAGGAGCAGTTCTGTAAATTTTATTATTTTTTACTATTTCAGCAAAAACAAGATACTGATTTGCAGGTAATTTTATCTTTAATTTACCCCGTTGTTGTATAAATCTATATAAATCTGTTAATTTAGTTTTGTTGCTAAATAATTCTTTATCAAATTTATAAATATAATAATTTACTAAAACTTTATCATTTAAATCTTTAATAAAATAAGTATTTTCTTCATCTTCTGTGACTAATTTTTTATTTTGTTTTAATATATAATTTTTTACAGTTATTTCTTTATTACCCAAAAAGATTCTTTTATTTAAATTGCCCCTTAATGTTATTAAATCCTTGATAGGGCTAAGTTTAGCTTTTTTCTTATTTATAGCTAAAAACTTTTTATCTTTATTTACTTCTTTACAATCAACGGGGAAATTTACTTTTGATAATAAACCTTTTGTTATCCTTATAGTTCTTTTTTCTTCAATAGGTTTTATTCCTGATAATAAAGTATTTTTATCTAATTTTATTAAATGAGCCCCTGGTTTTAATACTGTAAAGTGGTATCTTCCATATTCATCAGTTTTAGAAACAAAGCCTTCATCATTATAAATATCAACATTCTTTAAACCTATTTCTCCTATATCCTGATATGAGTTTTTATTGTCATCACAATAGACTTTACCTATTACCGCTCCCATATCAAAATCAAAATCATATTTAATTTGTATAACAGCACTAGCTTCAAAAGATAATTTTTCTAAATTACTATCTAATACATAGGCAATATTTTTATATTTACCTAATTTAACATTGGAACCTATTGCAACTCTATATGATATTTCTATCTCATCACCTTCTTTAAAATCTATAGGACCAAATGTTAAATTTTGAGATGATAAATTAATAGCTATATCTTTTATTACTTTTTGACTTCCATCTAAGCTAGTTATTATTGCTTTGTATGATTTATTGATTAACTTAAAGTTTTTAGGTAGTAAATCATATATAAAAACACCATTTGTTCCTTCAAAAGAATAGCTAGATTTATTTTGAGCTTTAATTCTATATGTAATAATAGAATTTGCTGTAGAAGTTTTTTGGTCAACTGACTTTGTGATTTTAATTGAGTTTTCAATTGGGTCAAGAGCTATATTATTATTATTAAGAATGTCTAAATTATCAGTTGGAGTAAATTCAAGATAATATTTATTATTAGAAATATGTCCATTTTCATTTTCAACTTCACCAAAAGAAGGTTTTTTAAGGCTAGAAGGGAAAGTATATTTTGGATATCCCATCACACATATACCTAGCTTATCATAGTTAGTATCTTTAACAGTAAATTTATATAAACCATTGCTTTCTAGTAATTGACCTTGTTGATTTGTAGGAAGAGTAACTAAGTCTAAATCAAAACAATTTGAATGAATTATGTTGTCATTTGCTGTTTTATTATATAAATAAATTCTTGCATTATCTATTTTGGATTTTGTTTTAGAGTTATAAATAAAACCAGTAGGAATAAAAACAAGATTGAGCTTGTTATCGTTTTCAGAACTTAAATAATTTAATTTTTTCTCTCCAAAGAAAGTACCATTTGAATTATAATATTTTAATAAATATTCTGCAGGTTTGATATTATCAATTCTAAATAAACCATCTTCATCTGTTGTAGTAGTATAAACTTTTAGATTTTCTGCTTTTTTGATTTCTGTTATTTCAATTTTATAGTTTTTTAGAGCTATTTTTTCATTATTTTCATTAAAATATGATAAATCTCCGTAAATAGATGCTGTTCCAGCACTAGCTCCTATAACTACAGAAGCACTACTCTGTTTTTCATTATTTAAAGTTGCAATATTTGTAATTTTATCAGCTTTTTGAACAGTATCTTTTATCTTAACTCTAAATTTTACAATAAATTTACCAGCTTTGTCTATATTCAATCCATAAATTTTGATTTGTCCATTGCCTATATTAGGATTATAAATATAATGAGCAGAAACATCAGAAAGTTCTTCACTATTAGAAATATACTCCAAACTTTCAGGTAAATCATCTATAATTTCACTATTTTCAGCCTCTTTATTACCAGTATTTTGGACAGTAATTTTATATTCTAATTCGTCGTTTGCTAAAGTAATGCCCCCATTAATATCTTTTACTTCTTTTTTTATAGATAAATTAGCTTCTTGTGTATCTCCTATGTAAGTTATAGTTGCATCGTTTTTGATAGGAGTATTAGGGTCATCGCTTAAATAAGTTTTATTATCAAAAAATGTTTTTGCTTGATTTACAACTTTATTTCCTTCTTTTATTTCTACTTTAAAAGAAAGACTAGCTTTAGTATTAGTATCTTCAAAAGGATAAATTTTAAAATAAGCTTTATTGTTTTCAAAATATGCCATATCAGTATCTTGTTCATCTGTTTGATGTATTCTATTTACTTGTAAACTACCAAAAACATAGTTAGTATTTTGTGGTATTGCATCTTCTATAGTAATAGTTTCTGGCAAATCTTTAATATCTAATTCTATTTGATATTTTATAAGCTCCCCTATATCTGCTTTACCATTATTATTTGTATCTTCAAGTATTGCGGTTTTATCAAATTTATTAAAAATAGAAGAGCTATCATCTAAATAAATTACAGTAGCATCATTTTCTTGACTAGTATTTGGATCATCAGTAACAGCTTTCTCTCCATCTGCATTTTCTATACTTGCTTGATTTTCTATTTTAGCTCCATCAGGGGCAGTATCAAGTATTTTAACTTCAAAAGTAATTATTTTAACGGTATTATCTGTATTATCATAAATATCTATATCTCCTAAATCCATTCCATCTATAAAAGGGGCAACACCGTTATTGTCAGCTACAGTTTCATCATTTAATTTTGTTGAATTTTCTATATATTGAGTATAAGAAGGAATTTCATCGTATAATTTGGTATCAAAAGATGTTTTGTAACCTTTATTATATACTTTTATTTGATATCTTATTATATCGCCAATTTCTATTTTACCCGCATTTAAATCTATTGCTATCTTTTCTGCATATAATTTAGAGGAATTAATTACTTTAAATATAGTAGCATCATTTTCTTGGGTAGTAGTTGGGTCATCGCTAAGCTCTGAATTAGGAATTGATTCAGAATTAAGTATAGCTTGATTAGATATTATTTTATTGTTATTTACTCCATCTTTTATCTTTGCTTTGATAACAAATGACACTTCTTCATTTGACTTTAACTCTTTTAATGTATCAATGTTATTATAGTGAAACAATATTTTATTAGCTGTTATTTCACCTTCTTGAGCATCTATAATTTCAAGATTATCATCTATAGAATCGGTAATTATTAAGTTTTTAGCTTTTGCGGTTCCTTTATTTTTAACTTTAATGGTATATCTGATTTCTTCATTAGGAAAATATCCATTATCTGATGCTACTGTTTTAGTAAAATCTGATAAATCTGCTTTTGCAGAAAGTTTAAAATTAGTTGCATCATCTATATCAGTAGTTTTAGGATCATCTGTTGGAATATTTTGATTTTCTCCATTAAATGAAATAAATGCTTGATTACTTATTGTAGTTCCATTTGTGGCTAAATCTTTAATTTTTGCCCTTAATATAAGTTCTACACTAGTATTAGGAGCTAATTCTAGTAATTCAGGAAAATTTTCTGGAGTAAAAGTAATAGTTTTACTTGTTTCATTGATAATTAAACCGGTAGTATCCAATAAATCTAGTTTTGAAAATGGAAAATAGTCAACTACATTTATATCTCTAATTGTTGTAATACTGGAGCTATTTTTAATAGTAATTTTATATGTTAACTCCTCATTTGGAACAAATGCACCATCATTATTAGAATCAAAAACCTCTTTTGTTGAATCAGAAACATCATAACTAGCAACAGTAATTTTAGTTGTATCGAATTGTGGAGTACTAGGGTCGTCAGTAAGGTGAATTTCAGGCTCATTGTTAAATGTAAAGCTTGCTTGATTTTCTATAATAGTAGAATCACTAACAGTATTTTTTACTTTTGCTTTTATAGTAATATTTACCGAGTTATTAGGCATAATAGACAGCAAATCAGGGCTAGTATTGTAATCCCATTTTATTACTCCATTAGTAAATACTGCATTATTTGTTGCAGAAATAAATTCTAAGTTACTATTTAATTCATCAGTTAAAATAATATTATTTACGGTAGTTTGCCCTTCATTTTTAAGCTCTATGGTATAAGTTACTATATCATTATTAAAATATATTTTTTTATCACTAGTTTTATAAGCTTTTAAATTTGTAGGCAAAGTTTCTCTAGTTACAGTAAATTTAGTTTGGTCATTAGCAATAGGGGTATCAGAATCGTCAGAAAGTATTTGATTAGTATTATCACTATCTAAAGAAGCTTGATTTGAAATTACTGTATTATTACTAACGCTATCTTTGATTTTTGCATTAATTGTTATAGTTATAGGTTGATTTACATTTAATTGAGGTAAATTTAATGTAAATTCGTTATTATTGAAACTACCTTGAGATGCTGATAAATTAGTTAAATCATTACTTAATATATCTTTTATTAGTATGTTATTTGCTATTTCTGTACCTGTATTTAAAGCAGTTATAGTATACATGACATTATCATTTGGTTTATATTCTGTTGAGTTATTTACATTTTTAACAACTTTAGTAAATTTTATTTTAGGAGAAGAAACAATATTAAACTCTGTAGCATCATTTTCAATAGGAGTATTAGGATTATCAGAAACTAAGTTAATATCTTCAATGTTTAATTCTGCTTGATTTGAAATAACAGTATTATTTGCAAGTGGAGTTTTAATTTTTGCCCTAAATTTAATAATAACACTAGTGTTTGGAGCAATATTTGCTAATTTAGGAGTATTTAAAGAATTAAATGTAATAATATTTCCGTTAAAATATCCACCATCTATTAAGTTTATATCTGTTAAATTAGTGTCAATATTATCTGTAATAACCAAATTGTTCAAACTTACATCACTATTATTGTCAAAACTTAATTCATATTCAATAATATCATTAGGTTCTATATTACCACCATTGATATCTGTAAATGTTTTTTTGAAATTTTCAACTTTTATAACTTGTATAACATTAAAACAAGTACTGTCATTTTCACTTAAGGTATTAGGATCGTCAGAGTTAATAGTATAATTAAAATTCACATCTTCAAGGCTTGCTTGATTACATATTTCACCACTAGCTTTAATATCACCTTCTATAGTTAAAGCTATAGGAGAAGTTATAGGTTGTAAATAAAAATATGCTTGATTACCATTTAGTATTCCTCCACTTGAAAGAGTTACATTTTCTAAATCACGAGGTATTAAATCTGTAATTGTTATATTTCCAGTTTCAGAAGAAGAATTATTTACTATATTAATGGTATATTTTACTCTATCACCTATTTTAAATTCTGTAGTTCCATTTGTATTTACAACTGTTTTAGTAAAAGACAAATCAGGAATTGCCATAACTAAAAAGCTAGTTGCATCGTCTTTTTCTGCTGTATTTGGATCATCAGTGAATGCAAATGGTATTTCTGTACTCATAATTATAGCTTGATTTGATATCTTTGTATTATGAGTAGTGTTTTCTTTTATTTTAGCCGTAAAATGTAGTTCTAAATTTGTATGTGGAGCAAGACTAGTAATACCTGCCCAATTTATGTTGCCATTACTATAAATTCCATTATCTTCCACTATAATATTTTCAAGATTATTTGTATCTACATTATCAATAACAGAGATATTTGTAACTTCTAAGTTACCTGTATTTCTTAACTGAATAGTATATTTTATCTCATCGCCTGGCTCTATATCACCACCATTTAAATCTTCGTAGGTTTTATATGATTCTGTTAATTCTGCAGCTGAGTTAACAGTAAAATTTGTACTATCACTTACACTAGAAGTTGTTGGATCGTCTGTTAAATATGTTCTAGGACTGTCTGTAGAACTAATAAAAGCTTGATTTGATATTACAGTACCATTTGCTACTGTACTTTTGATTTTTGCTCTAAATTTAAGAGTAACTTCGCCTGATACATTTACTAATTCTGGGGTATTGATATAATTCCAAGTTATTTTATTATTATTATAAACTCCATTATTAAATACCTCTATATCGACAAGATTACTATTAATTGAATCTTCTACGGTTAAATTTCCCCCTACGGCTTCGCCTGTATTCTTAATTTTTATAACATAAGTAACATAATCTCCTTGTTGAAAATAAGTTCCTCCATTTTCATCTATTACTTCTTTAGTTGAAAATATAAAATTTGATGAACTTGCTGTAATTGTAAACTTAGTTGGATCATCTAAAATGGTAGTTGTTGGATCATCTGTTAAATCTGAGCGTCCTGCAACAAAAATACTTGCTTGATTTTGAATAACAAGTCCATTAGCTTGTGGCTTTTTAATTTTTGCAGTAAAAATTAATGTTGTTTCTGCACTTGGAGCTAAGGAAGCTATGAGCCATGTTAATTTATCCCCATCATAAAAACCATTATTAACGGTAATTTCCTCAAAATAATTTTCATCTATGTCATTTAATACATTTATAGCATTAACTGTTGCTGTTGCTGAATTTTTAACTTTTATAGTATATTTAACTCTATCTCCAGGATGAAATTCACTACTTCCATTAGTATTTTCAACTGTCATAGTTGAATCAGAAAAATTCGCATTTACTTCTTTTTTTATAGTAAATACCGTTGGATCATGCTCATTTCCACCATTGTCATTATCTGTAAGTATAAGTTCTGGCCTTGTTGAAATAGATAGTTCTCCTTGATTAGAGATACTTTTATTGTTTATTTGATCTTCTGGCGTACCAGAATCAATATATTCTTGTATTGTTTTAATTTTAGCTCTATATTTAATAAAAATAGCACTTCTTGCAGGAACTTGAATTGATGAAATACTTATTTTTTTGTTTGCTAAATTTGAGTTATCGCTTGCATTAAAAGGAATAGAGCTAAGCATTATTTGAGTAAAATCAAGACCTAAAGTATTTTCATAAACTAAATTTGATATAGGATTATTGCTATTATTTAAAATTTTAACACTATACTCTACCCATTCTCCAGGTAAATAACTTCCTCCATTTTCGTCTCTAACTGTTAATATTGGAGTTTGTAATACTGGAGCATTTATTAATGTTTTAACTTGATTTGTTAAACTTGGGTCATTGATTGTTTCATCACTTATAATTTTTGCTTTATTATAAACATAAGTTCCATCAATAGCAGTAGACTTTATTTTTACTCTAAAAGTAATAATTTTTTTATTATTTGTGCCTCTAAAATCTATAGTGCCAATATTTAATCCCATTGGAGTAGCAATATCGTTACTTGCAAGTACTCCATCTATATAAGTTGAATTATCCACATAAGTTGTTTCAGGAGGAATAAGATTAGAAACAATTACATTATGAGCAATTTTAGAACCATCATTAGTAACTGTTAAAATATAAGTTAATTCATCTCCTTGAGACGCAACCGTTCTATCAACAATCAAATTTGTATTAGTTGTTCTAAAATTAGGCGAAATTGTATCAAGAGCAAGCAACACATAACCTAAAAATACAGATTCTCCTCCACCTGCTTCAGGGTGTTCATTCGGAATAATTCCATCACCACTTCCAAGTTTCACATGTATAGTCTTATTGGTTCCACTTCTTAAAATATTTAAACCTTGATTTCCAATTTTAAAAGTATCTATATCTACAGCAGTTGCAATAGATGAGTTCCATATATTGTTAGGAGGATTTAAATCATCGTATAATTTTACATTGTTTAATGATATAAAATCATAACAAGTGTCACATGGATATTGATTTTCAGGAGCATCTTGAGGAGGAACACCTAAAAACCTGTCTCCTTCGAGGCCAAAATAAGTAAATTCTCCTCTTGCAGGGCTATTTACTGTTAAATTTGTAATATCAAAATGAGTTATACCTATACTATCTTCTCTTTCATCTAAATGTAAAAAACTATCATAAAGTAAGATTTCCCTTTTTACCTTTGCACTCTTAGACTTATAAACAACAACCATACTCCATGCAGCATATTTTGCTTGGCAAATATATGGATTCGTTTCGCAATCTCCAACATCTCCCTTTAAATTACTAACAGTATAACGACCATTGTAATTTACAATATTTTGATTAACAATAGTTGTAGTTATATCTGCAGAACAATAATAAAAGCCTTCCATATTTGTAACAACTTTACAACTATCAGCTTGAATATTATGAATATCATTATCTTTAGTTAAAAGTGTTATATTGTCATCTGGTACAAACAAACTTGGCCCAAGAGATCCAGACCAAAAAATATGTGCAGATACAATTTCAGCATCAAAAGGCATATTTTTTAAATCTCCACTACTTTCTGAAAGTAATATGTCATTTACATTACCTGGAGGAGTTGTAGCCATCATGGTATTTCCTGTTGTTACAACAGAACCAAATACTGAATATTTTTTCAAATTTGTACTATCGGGATAAGTCCCTTCAACTATAGCAAAAATATTGACAGAAAATAAAGTTAGTAATAGTATAAAAAAATATAATTTATTTAATAATTTCAACATAACAACACCTAAAAAGATAATAAAAGTATATTGTGATTTGTTATTAAAGTCAAGATTTAGGGGCTATTGATTGACAATATTTGCTATTTTACTGTTTCATAATTAAAATTAGCAATATAACTAATGTGCAACTACAGATATAAATTAAGAAAAACTTAGATTGTAGCCTTATTCTTATGGCATTTTCCAAGGAAAAATAAGGGGAAATATTAAAATTTAAGTAATATTGCATAAAACAATAAGATTTTGGAAATTATAAGGGTAGGATAATAAATCAAGTAAAAGTGCTACATCTTTTAAAAGCAGACTCTTATTAATTTTGCATTTTTATCTATTATATGTTAAAAGTGGTTAAATTATTTGGAGATAACATGAAAAAATTACTACTATTAATATTATTGACCTTTATAGCTATATCTTGTAACAAAAAAAGCCTTGCTCAAGACTTAAACACAAAGAAAGAAATACAAAAAACTACAGTTACTAAAACTACAAATAATAATAATAAAGATATAAAAGTTGATTTAAAGATTGCCTCTAAGCAGAAAGCAGAAAAGCAAAATACTAAAACCTTTATGTGGAAAGTTGAAAATGGTAAATCTAACATGTACTTATTAGGTTCTATACATGTTGCAAAGCCATCTCTTTACCCATTAAATTCTAAAATCACAAATGCATATAAAAATAGTAAAAATTTAGTTGTTGAAGTAGATGTTCAAAAAGATCAAATATCCTTACAAATGAAAACAATGCAAGTAGGAATGTTTAAAAATAAAACACTAAAAGATGTATTACCATCTAGTTTATATGCTGAATTTTCTAAAAGAGCAACAGAAATAGGTTTGCCTATGCTTGCCATAAATAAAATGAAGCCTTGGCTTGCAAGTTTAAGTTTAACAATATTTCAAATGAAAAAACTAGGTTATGACCCGCAATCAGGTATTGACTTACACTTTTTAACATTGGCTAAAAAAGATAATAAAAATATTCTTGAACTTGAAACAGGAGAATTCCAATTAGACTTATTAGCAGGTTTTAGTAAAGAATTAAATATATTAAATATTAAATTAATGCTCAAAGATTGGGACAAATATCAAGGACTTCTTGATAAAATGTTTAATGAATGGAAAATAGGAAAAACCAAAACTCTTACAAACCTTTCCTATAAATATGCCAATAAGTATCCTGAATTAAAAATTTACTACAAAAAACTTTTAATTGATAGAAACATAAATATGGCTAAAAAACTGGATAAAATGTTAAAAACAGATAAAAATAGCTATTTTGTGGTAGTTGGAGGCGGACATTTAATAGGAAAAGAGGGAATAATTGAACTTTTAAGAAAAAAAGGTTATAAAATAAGTCAACAGTAATTTTGAGGGATATATGAAATACTTAATTATTTTGATAATCACAATTTCAACAACAATATTTGGTTTAAAGATAGAAGATAATACAGTAAAAAGCGTCCCTACTGTCAAAAAAAATAATAAAGAAGCTACTACTAACAAGAAAAAGAATATTGTTGTTACAACTAAAGAAGAAAAAAAAGAAGCTCAACAACCCTCTACCAAAGAAAACAATGATTCACCTAATGAAAATGAGTTAGAACCCGTTAAAAAAGAAGACTTCATCATGCCCAAAGCCGAAGATATGGGTAGAGTTTTTATCATTCCAACAATTAACTTTAATTCGGTATTCTCAGGTATAACAGACAGCTTTTTTACTATAAGCTCTGATTTTGAATACAATACGGGGTTGATTTACAATACTCTAGCAATTTATGCCAATATTGGAGCAGGCGCAATTGATAAATATTTTTTATTACATCTTGAAGGTGGTGCAAAATATAATTTACCTAGATTAACTCGTTTTATGAAACCATTTATTAAATTAGGACTAGTATTAAATCCTTATTTCACAAGTGATGCTATCTATATACCATCAACTCTGGCAATGGGAGTTGGTTTTAAATTCTTTATATCAAATAATTTTGCTTTTGAAGAATCTCAAGATTTTCAAATTGGTAAAGAAATAAATAATGGTGATTTTAATATGTTTTTAAGATTTAAATTAGGAGTAATATTTATATTTTGAGAATTTTAGCACTCGACATAGGAACTAAACGAATTGGTGTTGCAAAAGCAAATACTATTATTTCTGTAGCCACTCCCTTAACAACCATACATAGAACTAATAATGAAAATGATTTTGATATAATAAAAAACTTAATAAAAGAAAATCAAATAGGCAAAATACTACTTGGACTTCCTTTAACTTTAACAGGTAGAGAAGAACATTTTGCAAAATATGTAAGAGAATTTGGTTCATTATTAGAAGAAAAATTTAATATAGAAATTGTTTACTGGGATGAAAGACTTTCTTCTGTTTCTGCAGAAAAAATACTAACTATAGGAAAGGTTTCTAAAAGGACAAGAAAAGAAAATGTAGATAGAATAGCTGCAACAATATTTTTACAAAATTATTTAGATTATTTAAAGAGGAATAAATGAAAAAGATTATAATTATTATCTTAGTTACAATTTTATTAATTGCTGGAGGAATTAGTACTTACATTGGCTTAGAATATAGTAAATTTTCAAACGAAAATAAAGGAGCTAACTTAAAATATGTACTAAAGTTACTCTTTATAAAAAAATATAGCTCTAGCGATTTTTTTAAATATATAAATAAAAAACCATCTGCAAAACATACAAAAATAAATATTGTTATACCTAAAACATCTGTAAAGCAAATTGCAAAATTACTTAAAAAGAAAAAAGTTATTACTGATGTTAAGTCTTTTGTAATATTTGTAAGACTAAAAGCAATGGATAAAAAAATTAAAAACGGTGAATTTGAATTTTATACAGATTTACTACCTAATGATGTTTTAAAGGTATTAATAGAAGGAAAAGAAGCACAATATCAAGTAACTCTTCCTGAAAATCTCACTTATCAAGAAATTGCCCTGCTTTTAGAAAAAGCTGAAGTTACAAAGGCACAAGCTTTTATTAAATTATGTGAATCAAAAAAAATGTTAAAGAAGTATAACATAGATTATGTTATACCAAAAGACAGAGAAAACTATAAACCAACATTAGAAGGATACTTGTATCCAGAAACATATAAATTTAAACACTGGACAAAACCTGAAATAGTTTTAGATAGATTAGTAAAAAGTATGAAAACTAGAATAAAAAATTACGACAAAGAAAGAAAAAAACTAGGCTGGAGCACTCATCAGCTTGTGACAATTGCATCAATTATCGGTAAAGAAACAACAACTGATAGTGAAAGATTTAAAGTCTCATCTGTTTTTCACAATAGACTAAAAATAAACATGCTTCTTCAAACAGACCCGACGGTAATATATCAGGTAACAGGTAGAAAATCAACAAAATATCATGCAGGAATTACCAAAAAAATGCTTGAAGACCCAACAAATCCTTATAACACTTACATTTATAAAGGGCTTCCACCTGGACCTATTGGAAATCCAAACTATAAGTCAATAGAAGCCGCTGTAAAACCTGTAAAAACAAAATATCTGTATTTTGTATCAAATAACGATGGCACTCATACATTTACAACAAATTATGCAGACCACCTAAAAGCAGTAAAAAAATACTGGCAAAAAGTAAAAAAAGTAAAAAAAGCTAAATAAGGAGAAACTATGGATATTTTATTATTAATGCTTTTACCATTTGTAGGCTATGTTATCATGTACCGATTTTATGGTAAATTTTTAAGTAAAAAAATATTTAATTTATCTGAATCAAACATCGCCCCTTCTATTTCTATGGAAGACGGAGTTGATTATGTTCCAACCAAAAAAGAGATTATATTTGGACATCACTATACCTCTATAGCAGGAACGGGACCTATTGTAGGGCCTGCAATTGCTGTTATATGGGGTTGGCTTCCTGCAATTATATGGATATTTTTAGGCTCTGTAGTAATGGGAGCTGTTCATGATTTAGGCTCTCTTGTTATTTCTATGAGAAATGAAGGTAAAAGTATTTCTGAATATACTGCAAAATATTTAAATAATAGAACGAAATTATTATTTTTTGCTGTTGTTTTTTTAGAGTTATGGATAGTTATAGCTATTTTCGGATTAGTGATTGCAATTATTTTTAAAATCTATCCTTCTTCCGTTTTTCCTGTTTGGGCTCAAATACCTATAGCTATGACTCTAGGTTTCTTTGTTTATAAAAAAGGAAAAAATATTACTATTTGGTCTGTTTTAGCTTTAATTGCAATGTATTCAACTGTTGCTATTGGATATTATTTAAAATTTGAAATGCCATCTATATTTGGTATTCCCCCAACAGGGATTTGGACTATTATTTTATTAATTTATGCATTTATTGCATCTGTATTACCTGTTACAATTTTACTTCAACCAAGAGACTATATTAATGCTTATCAATTAATAGTAGCAATGACTTTACTAATTTTAGGTGTTTTTGGGGCTGTGTTCATGAAAGACATGACTATTGTTGCTCCTGCATTTGATTATGCCCCTAAAGATGCACCTCCTTTATTACCATTTTTATTTATTACTATAGCATGTGGAGCAATCAGTGGTTTCCATTCACTGGTTTCATCAGGAACAAGCTCAAAACAAGTGATTAGTGAAAAAGATGCTTTATTTGTAGGTTATGGATCTATGCTAATGGAAGGAGTACTTGCAATTTTAGTTTTAATTGCTGTTGCAGGTGGAATAGGCTTGGGCTTTCATGGTCTTCATGGCATAGAAGCATGGCAACATCATTATGAATCTTGGAATGCAGCAAAAGGTTTAGGTTCAAAAATAGGTGCATTTGTAATGGGTAGCAGTAATATGATTACAACATTAGGAATACCTCAATTTATTGCTCTGACAATTATGGGAGTTTTTGTAGCTTCATTTGCATCAACTACTCTTGATTCAGCAACTAGAATACAAAGATATATAGTTACAGAGCTTTTTGTTGGCTTAAAAATGAATATATTTAAAAACCGTTTTGTTGCAACAGCATTTGCAGTAATTACAGCAGCTCTATTAGCATTTATTACTGGAGCAGATGGTAAAGGTGCTTTATCTATGTGGCCATTATTTGGGGCAGTAAATCAAACTTTATCTGCACTAGCTTTAATAATTATCACTCTTTATTTAAGAGATAAAGGAGGTAAAAAATGGTTAGTAGCGGGGCTTCCTGCAATTTTTATGACTATAGTAACCGTTTGGGCGGCTATAGATAATGAAATCAACTTTTTAAATGGACAAAAATACTTTTTAACAGTAATTAATTCAATTATAATTGTAATTATTCTTTGGATAGCAATAGAAGGATTAATTAAATTTATAGAATTGGGTAAATCAAGCCTTGAAAAGTCTTGATTTATATCGTTTAGCTATAGATGTAAGTACTAGCCTTACTTCTATATCTTCACTATTAAAAAAATAACCAGTAAACTGTTTCTTTTTTGATATTTTACATTAATTTATGTTAGTATAGTATCTTTCTTGAGTGAGGCTAATTGAAATTCTATTTTATCATAGATATATTTTTTTTAATTATAACAATATACCTGATTATTTACAGCTATAAAAAAGAAATTCACACAAGATTACTAGATTATGTTCAAATTTTTATAATATTAAGTACAAGTGCAAGGTTTTCTAACAAAATAGGGTTATTTTTACAAAAACTATATATAATAAAACCTGATACTCATACAACAACAATAATAATTGGATTTTTATTTAATTTATTAATATTATTTTCTTTAAGAAAATTAATTTCTAAATTTGGCAAAAAATATATAGAAAATAAACGAGTTAAAAAAAGTGTAAAATTAATTTTAATTATTCCTGAAGTTATAATATTAATAACATTTTCTTTATATATTTTCATGCAACTAACACCAAGTAAAAAATACATCTATCCATATATTAATAAATCTTATTCTTATCCATACATTAAATCATTTTATGTTAAATTTCTAAATGATGACTTTTTAAGAGTTATATTAGATTCTGATAGTGATGCCCAAAACTATGAAAATGTCTATAAATCATTGAAAAAAATTATAAATTAAAAAGAAATAGCTTTGCTAGTTACTTTTTTGCATGGAAAAGACTTTTAAGGCTTTGAAATGCCATAAAAACTAAGGAATTAAAGCAGGAATCCATTTATCATCTTCATTACCTGTTCCTAATCTTCCACTTGAAGCTTTTCCCCAACAGTATAATTGCATTTTACCACCATTTTCTTCTTTTATCCCACAAGTATGGCTTAATCCTGCTGTTATTTCAGTCCAACCAGTTAAAGTTAATTGAGTAGGAGTATTCATTTCAGTTTCACTATTAAGCCCTAGCCTTCCATTTGTAGCTTTACCCCAGCAAAAAGCAGTTTTAACACCACTAAGATTTTTAATCCCACAAATATGACTGTAACCTATCCCCGCACTAACCCAGTTTTCTCCAGTAATTTCAGTTGGTATTTGCTGATTATCAGTATTTCCTGTTCCTAATTTATGATTATTTCCATGCCCCCAACAATACATTTTACCTGTTGTTTTAATTGCACAACTACTATCATGCCCCACATAAACACTAGTCCAATCTTTATTTAGTGTATCACCATTAGTTCCATAAACTTTCTGTGGTATTTTAAATTCTATTACACTATCACTATCTATACCTAGCCTTCCATAAGAATTATACCCCCAACAATAAAGCGTATTTACTCCATTAATATCTTGTATCCCACAACTATGCTTATCCCCTAAAGAAACATTTATCCAATTTCCAGGTATTTCAATAGGAGTTGTAACATTATCAAGAGAATCATTGCCAATCTGCCCGTTGTCATTTCTACCCCAACAGTATAATTTTCCATTTGCCTTAATACCACAACTATGGTATCCCCCACTTTCTACATCAAGATATCCGGTATTATCTCCACTAATTTCAACAGGAATATTTGAATCAGTATAATTACCCGTTCCTAGTTGTCCTTTATCATTTTTACCCCAGCAATAAATTTTGCCGTTTTTTAATCCGCAGGCATGATATCCACCAACAGAAACATCTGTCCAGCCACTATTTTCAGTAATATTTACTTCTGTTGGAGTTAATTTATTTTCATCAGTTCCATTTCCGAGTCTTCCAAAACTTCCTGTTCCCCAGCAATATAATTTGTTCACTCCAGCAACACTTTTTATCCCACATGACTGAACACTATTTGCACTAACTTTCACCCAATTTGCATCTGATGATGGTATCCCACATGTTACCAAACTTCCTGTTCCCATACATATTTCACCACTATCAATAGCACATAATTCTTCTTCCCATGAATTATTTATACAAGTTTTTACTCCTGTATTATCAGCATTACATTTTTTATCCCCATTTGTACAAGGAGGTTCAACACATGTAAAACCAACATCTTCACAAACTGTTCCATTTGTACAGTTCTCAAATATATCCCAAAAATTACCATTATTGTCTTCTTTGCATATTTGAACATTACCATTATCATTACATCTTTTATCACCAACAACACAATAAGAAGCTTTACAATAAATTCCATTATCAACATCTATGGTACATTCTTCGGTTTCTAAACAAGCCGTTTCAACTGCCCATGAATGGTCTGCTTGGCAAACTTCAATTGTATTATCGTCTGAATTACACCTTTTATTTCCTTGAGTACATAATGTATTCCATTTCCATTGTGCTCCTGTCTCAATTTCAATACATTCCCCATTTTCTACGGAAGTTGAAATAAATGTTCCGTCTTCTATAGTAACTTCTGTTAATTTTATATTTGTTATCTCTCCAACTGATTCCCCGGTTTTCCCATCACCTTCAGTTATTTCTAAAGAACCAGACACTTGAAAAAATGTTTTATCAAGTTCTTCCCCATTAAATTTACTAACCGTAGTACACTGATTACATGTAGAATAGTTTTTATTATTACTTTCTCCTAAATCATATACACCAACAGGAGAATCTGCATCATAAAAACCTATTGTTAACTGATACTCTCCATTAATACCAATAAGCTCATTTTTATATCGCTTCACCTCAATTGTATCAAATGACATACCTATACAAGTATCTTGCTTTACTTTACAAGTAAAAGTTTCAATATCACAAGTTTTATTATCTTGAACACAATCTTCTGTTAAATCCCATGCAGTTCCCTCTAAATTACAGGTTTCTAGCTTATTTTCATTACATCTTTTTTCATTTGCAGTACATATAGGTGTATCATTTTCTTTAACACATTCATGTAGTTCAGTATTACAACTGATTTTATTATCATTTCTATCCTCACAATCCTTATTGGTATCACATCTATCAAGCCTTAACTCACAGTGACCATTATTACAAGCTTTCCATTCCTGACACGCAGGCTCACATTTTTTTTCAGTTTTAGAAGTATTATCTCCTCCACAACTAGATAAAAATACCGAAAATATACTTATTAATACCAATATAACTATTTTCATACTCCTCCTTTTTTATATATCATTTAAAAGTGCCATACTTATAAATGGCGGAATTTTACATTCTTGCATCTCTTTTAAGGAGTCTTCTGCACTAAGCATACATGAACGCCAATCACCATATCCTCTGTCATCATAATGTTTTACACATTGCCTTTGTACAGCCTGAGAACGATATTTTGATGCAGTTATTGCATTTTGTTTCATCATTGCAAAAGCAATTTGTTCACATCTATCTTCTTTTGAAGTACATGAAGATAAAAATGATGCAAAAAGAATAAATACTAAAAGAAAAAGAAAAGACTTCATTAGGCCTCCTAAAAGTAACAATACATTTTATATTAAATTAAATTAAATTGCAAATGATAACAATAAAGCTCAGTAATTATTAGACATAAATTTATTTTTACAGTAACTTAGCTTTGCCTATTGGTACATAGCCTCAATTAAGTCATTATATTTTTGGGTACAATACTTTCTTTTAACTTTAAGAGTAGGAGTTAATTCTCCTGTTTCAACACTAAATTCTTGTGCAACAATTCTAAAATATTTAATAGTATTATAACTAGGAAGTTCTTTATTCTTCTCATTTATAATTCCTTCTATGAATTCTACAACTTTAGGGTGTGCAGCTAACTCTTCGTTGTTTTTATATGGAATATTATTTTTATTTGCAAACTTAGCAACTTCTTCATTGTTTATATTTAATAATGCAACCAAATATTTCTTTTTATCACCTAAAACAATTATTTGACTAATATGTCTATCGCCTTTCATATAATTCTCAAGATTTTGAGGCGCAATATTTTTACCTGCAGCAGTAACAATAATATCTTTTTTTCTATCTGTAATTTTTAAAAAACCATCACTATCTAGTTCTCCAATATCCCCAGTATGAAACCATCCATCTTTATCAATAGCTTCAGCTGTTGCTTCCGGTCTTTTAAAATAGCCGTCCATTACGATGGGGCCTTTACAGAGAACTTCTCCATCACTAGCAATTTTAACATCTACCGTAGTCATTGCCGGCCCAACTGTTCCAAATTTAAAATGATCCGGTAAGTTAAGAGTCATTGCTCCTGAAACTTCAGTTAAGCCATAAGCTTCTAGAATCAATATACCCGCAGCATGAAAAAATTCTGCTATTTCTTTTGCTAATGGAGCACCACTTGAAACAAAGAATTTTAATCTTCCTCCAAATTTATCTTTTAGTTTATTAAAAACCAACTTTTGAGCTATTTTATATTTTGCATTCAAAATAGGAGATAGTGACTTGTTGGCTTGAATAGCTTGAGAAACTTCTCGGCCAACACCTAAACTCCAATAAAAGATTTTCTTTTTAAGACCACCAGCAGTTTCTACATCACCAATAATTTTAGCATAAACCTTTTCATAAATTCTAGGAACACTACCCATTAAGTGAGGCCTAGTTTCTCCAATATTATCAACTAATTTGGGAATACTTTCAGCAAATGAAGTTCTTACTCCATGATAAATAGTTAAAATATGAATAATTTTAGCAAAAACATGTGCTAAAGGCAAGAACATTAATGTATCATCCCCCTCTTTGATTTCATTGTTTTTGGTAATTACATTTACTATACCTTCTGCATCTGCAAGTAAAGATTTGTGTGTAATTATTGCACCTTTAGGATTTCCTGTTGTTCCAGATGTATAAATAAAACCAGCCGCATCAGTATCTTGAATCTCTAAACCAATTTTCTTAAATTCTTCCAAATCATGCTTCTGGCCAATTTCAATTAATTCATCAAGAGTCATTACCCAATCTAAATTATCACTATTTTTACCAGAAAACAGTATCGCTTTTCTTAAAAGTGGTAAATTCCCCTTAATTTCTTTCATTTTTTCTAATTGAGATAAATCTTCTAAAAATACAAAAGAACTATCACTATTATCTAAAATATACTCACATTCTTCTGATGTATTAGATTGATATATAGCAACAGTTGCACCTCCAACTCCAACAATTCCCATATCAGCCATAACCCATTCTATTCTAGAGTTAGAAAGAAGAGCCACCTTTTCACCTTTCTTAAATCCCAACTCTCTTAAAGCCATACCAATATTTTTTGATGCTTCATAATATTCAGCCCAGCTTGTATGTTCCCATTTACCGTCCACTTTATTCATTAAAGCGGTACCAGATGGGTTCTTTTCAACCCTTTTTTGAAACATTTCATTTAAGTTCTTATAAATTCCTTCATATACCATTATTTGGCCTCCTAATTTTATATACGAGCTATGATAATATGAATCTGCCTCACTTGTCAAATAATAATTAAAAATCTTGACACTTATATCAAGATTTTGTATTATCCTCATATTAGCCCTAGTAGCTCAGTGGATAGAGCGGTGGTTTCCTAAACCGCGTCTGCCGCAGGTTCAATCCCTGCCTAGGGCATTTTAAAATTATTCATTGAGAGTATTAACTATATGAATAAGCTAATAATTTTATTCTTAATTTTTATATTATCTTCTTGTAACCATAAAACTATTAAAAAAAAACACCTTGATTCAACTGTTCAAGAAGAAATAATTGAGATGGAACCACTCATTGTAAAAAAAGATAAAATACTTTCACTATCTGAACTATTTAAAAAAGCTAATGACTTTGTATTATCAAATGACTACAAAAATGCACTTTTAACTTATAATAAGTTAAAAACTATAATTTCTAAAGAAGATAAACCATTATTAAACTATAATATTGCAGTAACATATTACAAAATGAACAAATTTGATAAATCTTTGGAAATTTACCTAAATTTATTAAAAAACAAAAATATAGATAAGCAATTTTTAATAGATATTATAATAAATATCACAGAAATATATGGAAAAAACAAAAAATGGACTAAAATAAATGAATTACTAGATAAATATTATAAAAAATTTAATTTTATAGATAATAAATGGGATTATATTGAATTATCTATTCGCTATGAAGTTGCTTTATATCATAAAAATAGATTTGATGATGCTGAATTTACAAGTTTAAAAGCTTATAGGAAATTTAAGAAACATAGAAAAATATTTTCCTATTTATCAAGAGAGCAAAGATATTTCTTAAGTATGGGGTATTTTTTTGTAGGCGAAATAACTCATAAAAGATTTAAGGAAATAAAAATTATTGGAACTGTGAAAAAAATGACTAAAATTTTAGATAAAAAGTCTGAATTAGTTTTAAGAGCACAAAATTATTATATGAATAGTATGAATTTTAAAGATAAATACTGGGCAACAGCAAGTGGCTATAGAATAGGTGAGATGTATGATATATTTTATAATCAAATAGTTAAAGCAAAAATAAATGTAAAATTAACATTTGAAGAAAAAATTGTATATAAAGAAGAATTAAAAATAAGAATACAAAACTTATTAAAAAAAGCAATTGCAATATTTGAAGAAAATATTGCAATGTCAGAAAGATTATCAGAGAATAATCTTTGGATTAAAAAAACTTTAAAGAGGTTAGAAAATGCAAAAACAAAATACCTACAAATTAAAAGGATCGAAATTGAAAAAGAACTTTAATTTTTTCTTTATTTTTATACTTTTAATATTTAATATAACAAGTTGTATGCATAAAGAAAAAATTGATACAAATAATCCCCTTGTTGCTAAATTAATATATCCTCAAACGATAGCTCAAGGTACCCTTACTGATATTAAAGTTCAAATAACTAATAGGGGCTTATATCCTATTACTGTTATTGCAATACAAATTGCCGATCCAACGACAACAAGATACTATAGAGGGACAACATACTTAAAAGCTTTAAAACATCAATTTAGGAAAGGTAAAAGATTTAATATGAAATATTACTCCAATAAAAAATTAGCTGGTAGAAAAGAACATGCCGTTCCAGAAGTCCATAAGCTAAAAACAGTTATTTATCCAGGTAAAACTAGAAGCTACCCTTTAAAAGCACTCATTCAAAATATACATAATGATACATATAAAAATAATATTAGTATTTCATATCTCTACTTAGATAAAAACTGGATAAATAAAGTTTATTCATATAAGGGTAAAACTTTACCAAACAAACAAACAATAGTGAGAGAATTCTATAAAGTAGAGAGTCAGTTACCAAATAAAATTGAAGGTTCTTTGGTTGCATCAGGTGATTTAGGTGAAAAGAAATTTAAAAATCTCAATATATCAATTAAATTAACAGGTTGGAATTTTAAAAATAAAAAGTTACCAGTTGAATACAGTGTTTTTTTAAAAAAAGAAAATGTATGGATATATAATACTAATGGAAACTCCTATATTGCTAAAAAAAACGGAGATAAAATAAAAATAAAAGGAATGAATTCAGTTAAACCTTTTATAAAAGCAATTATAGAAGGCAAAACTAAAATACATATACTTGATAAAGATTATAAAAATCTTAAAAAAGAAATAAAAAAATATAATTTTATACTAAAAAATAGATATTTTGATGCTAAATTAACAAAAAAACAATTATATGACTTTTTGAACAAAATTTTAACAAAAGGATATGCTTTTCATAAACATGGTGAAGTTCTAGAACTTAAACAAAAAAATTAATATTTTTTGACAAAAATCCGACACACTTAATGATTTTGGAGGGGAAATGGGAAAAAATATATTAATTGTTGATGATGAACAAACAATTTGCATAAATTTATCTAAATTTTTATCAAAAATAGGATATAATGTTTCTATTGCCTCAAATGTTAAAGATGCTAAAAAGATTCTAGATAAATATAATATAAATACTATTGTAAGTGATATAGTTATGCCTGAAAGTGATGGTATTGAATTATTAAATTACACCAAAAAAAAATATCCTAATATAAAAGTTATGTTAATTACTGGATTTATAACTATTGAATTAACTTTAAAAGCAATTAAAGGGAAAGTTGATGCTTTTTTAGAAAAACCTATATCCTTTAATGAATTAGAAACAGAATTAAAAAGACTTGAAAGCTATGATAATCTAATATTAAATCAAAATGATAATAAACCAATAGTAAATAATAAAGTAAAATATATAAAAAAAGCCGAAATGGTTATGAGTAAAAAATCACCAATAATTGAAATTATAAAATTTATTGAACTAATTGCAAATAAAAAAGTTTCAGTATTTATTTATGGGGAAAGTGGTACTGGTAAAGAATTAGTTGCCAAAGCGATTCATCGTTTATCAAAAAGAAAAGAAGCTCCATTTGTTCCAATAAACTGTGGAGCGATTCCAAGAGAGTTAATAGAATCAGAATTATTTGGACACGCAAAAGGCTCTTTTACTGGAGCAATAAGTGATAAAATAGGAAGGATAGAAATGTCTCATAAGGGAGTACTCTTTTTAGATGAAATAGGCGAATTATCTTTAGATATGCAAGTAAAATTCTTAAGAGTTTTACAAGAAAAGAATATTACACCTGTTGGAGGCAAATACTCTAAAAATATAGATTTCAGGCTTGTTAGTGCAACAAATATAAATATTGAAGAAGCAATTAAAGATAAAAAATTTAGAGAGGATTTATTTTATAGAATAAATGTAATCCCAATCAATTTACCTCCTCTCAGAGAAAGAAAAATTGACATACCTGCCCTCGTTTCATTTTTCATAGAAGAAAACAACAAAGAATACGAGACTAATATTCAAGGAATAACACATGAAGCATTAGATTACTTTATAAATTATTCATGGCCAGGTAATGTTAGAGAACTACAAAATATGATAGAGAGAATTTCTGTTATAAAAGATGAAGGTTATGTTGAAGTTAAAGATTTACCCAAAAAAATAGTTCAAGATATAAATAAATCTTCAGAAAACAATTATAATTCATTATTTTATACTAATAGCAATGAACAATTTGATTTTAAAAAAATGATGGAATCTTATCAAAAAGAGATTATTCTATATTCTTTAAAAAAGTTTAATTGGAATAAAAAAAAGGCTTCTGAATTTTTAAAGCTTAAAAGAACGACATTTGTAGAAATGGTAAAAAGACTAGATATAGATAATGATAAACTTAAATAAAAAACAAGAAAAAGCAGTTAATTCAAAAAGTCAATTTAATTTAGTAATTGCAGGAGCAGGTACAGGAAAAACCACTGTTATTATTAATAGAATATTGAAATTAACAATAGAAAACTCAATTGAGCCTAAAAAAATTGCATTATTAACATTTTCAAATAAAGCAGCACTTGAAATGGAAGAAAGAATAGAAAAGATAGGAGTTTATTTAAAATATATTGGTACATTTCACTCTTTTTCATTAAAACTAATAAATGAATATAATTTGCTTAATTATTCTCCAATAATTTTACAAGGAGAAGAAAAAAGAGAGTTTTTTGAAGAGAGTATTAAGAGATTACAATTGAAAAGTTCTTATATTGACCCATTTATGGCTCAAATTGAAAAGCTAAAAAGAAATGGCTTATTTTATACTGAACTCGTTGTCAATAAAAATAATACTATGGAAGTTTTCTTAAAAAAAGCTTATGAATTATATGAAGCAGCATTAATTAAGCAAAAAAGGATTGATTATGAAAATATGCTCTTAGTTTTAATAAAAAACATAAAAAACAATAAAAAATTCAGAGAAGTTTTTAAAAATAAATTTTCCCATATATTAATAGACGAATACCAAGATACATCACTTCTACAGCTAAACTTAATACAAGAAATTATAAAATTAAACAATAAAATAAACCTTTTTGCCGTTGGCGATGATGACCAATCTATATATGGTTTTAGAGATGCTAAAATTGAAAATATATTACGCTTTGAGGAACAGTTTAAAGGCACAAAAGTAACAAAATTATTAATAAACTATCGTTCAAGTAAAAAAATCGTAAAAATAGCTAATTCTTTAATAAAAAACAATAAATTTAGATATAAAAAAACACTTGATAATACAAATTTAGATATAGGGATAATAGAGAAAAAAGTATTTTTAGAGCAAGATCAAGAAAATTATTTTATTATAGAAAAATTAAAATCTTTTATAAATATGGGTAAAAACTCCAACTCTATCGCCATTTTATTGAGATATAACTCGCAAATTAAAAAATTAATACCATACTTACAAAATAATAACATAGAGTTTACCACATCTTTAAGCGATGAGGAAAAAATAGAACTAGAGCTTGATAATAGAGGAAATGGAATTAGAGTTATTACATATCATAGTGCAAAAGGACTAGAATTTAATACTGTTTTTCTTCCTTATTTGGGAGAAGAAATATTTTTAAGAAAAGATACTAATATTGAAGAAGAAAGAAGGCTTTTTTATGTTGGAATTACAAGAGCAAAAGAAAATTTATTTTTAACATATTCAACAACAAATAAAAAATTCGGGCAGACAATTTACACAAAGCCCCTACTATTCTTAGAAGAAATCATAATTTAAAGTTCAATTTCTACAAGATTTTTTTTTAAAATTATGCTATAGTATCTTGCTTTTTTGAGGTAATTATGATTAATTTTACTATTGATAACTTAAAGAATATAAAAACGATTCACTTTATTGGAATTGGTGGAATTGGAGTAAGTGCTTTAGCTCGAATTATGAAAGCCAAAAATTATACTGTAACTGGTTCTGATTTAAAATCTTCAGAGTTAACTAAAAACCTCGAAAATGAAGGAATTAAAGTGTTTTATTCTCAAGTCGCCTCAAATATTACCCCTAATGTAGAATTAATAGTAAAAACATCTGCAGTAAAAGAAAATGAAGAAACGATTAAAGCAAAAAAATTAAATATCCCTATTTTAATTAGAGGTGAATTTCTATCTTTAATTTCAAATGAATATAATCTTATTGCTGTAGCGGGAAGTCATGGAAAGACTACAACTAGTGCTTTAATAACTTATGCCTTAAAAAATTTAAGAAATGATATCTCATTCAATGTTGGGGGAATACTATCTAACTTTAACACTAATTCAGAAATAAAAGAAAAGGGTATTTTTGTTACAGAAGCAGATGAAAGTGATGGTTCTTTTTTAAATTTACTTCCTAATATTACCCTATTAAATAATTTAGATCCAGAACATCTAGACCATTATGGAAATTTTGAAAATCTAAAAAAAGCTTTTTTAAATTTTTCAAAACAAAGTAAAATTACTATTTGGAACACTGATGATAAAAATTTAAAATCAATATTTTCAGTAGGAATAACATTTGGATTTTCTGACAATGCTGTTTATACCCCAAAAAACATAGAAGAAAAAGGATTTACCACATATTTTGATTTATATAAAAACAATAAAAAGATAAAAAAATATGAATTACCTTTAACCGGCAAATACAATGTTTTAAATACCGTTGCAGCTATTGCTTCCATTGACCAGCTTGACGATATTAATATATTAGATTTAGACTTTTCTGATTTTAAAGGGGTAAAAAGACGCAGTGAATTAATATACAAAAATAAAGAAAAAAATATATCCCTATTCGATGATTACGCTCATCATCCCATTGAAATGGAAGCATTATTTAAAAATATTTTAAGAAAAGAAAATATTATAATTTTATATCAACCACATCGTTATACTCGTACACGAGATAGTTTTGATGAAATAGTAAGAGTATTAAAAATGCCTAAAAACCTGGTCCTCTTAAAAGAATATGCCGCAAGTGAAGAAATAATTAAAGGAGCAAGTGCAAGTGACTTATTTGAGAAGTTAAATAAAAATGACTATAATTTTTTAAAATTTGCTAACAACCATACTGAAGCTAGAAACCTTGTAACATCTATATTTAAAGATAATTATACTATATTTTCTGTTGGTGCGGGAAATTTGAATGAGGTACTTTATTCTTTAAGGAATAACATATAAAAATGTTTGATTTTAATTATTTTAAAAATGATTCTGTATTATTATTTATCTTAAGCTCAACAATATTTTTTATTGGAGTTATTATATACAGACGATATCATGGAATAAAATTTCGTTCAATTATAAGTATTCTAATGGCAATTTTTTATTTTTTAGTACTAGCAACTGGAGTTTATTTAACTTACTATGAAGTTCTAGCAAATTATTATTATAAAAATGGACTATACAAAGAAGCCTCATACAGATTTATAAAATCAGATGAAATTAAAAAGTCAAAAATATATAAAGTTTTTGATAAATTAATTATATATGAAAATCCAAACAGAGAAATCAATAAAATGTTATCTTTTTATATCTCAAAAAATTACAATAGAGCCATCCCATATTTGTTAAAAAATTATAAAAAGGAAAAGAACATAAAAAATAGTATATTTATTAAACTATACTTGGCACACTCATATCTTGAAACAGGAAATAGCAAAGGAAAAGAACTTCTTCTATCAAGCTATATTGAAGCAATTTGTTATTTAAATAAAAATGATTTGATTTTTTTTGAAGAAATAATTAAATTAAACTATAACCTTAAAAAAATCATAAACTTTATATAAAAAACTTGCCACTTACAAAATAATGACAATATATTGACAACTATTAAATTTTAATTCACCTTAAATAACAAAAGCTAACCTACTGTATTTACTAAATTTTAAAATTAATAATATTTTAGGAAAGTTCATTGCTTTAGGAAAAGAGGATAAAAAATTTTAGTATTTCACCTTGTTGACGATGTTTAAATTGTCAGCGAATGAAAGACCACTAAAAGCAATAATTTTTTTAGCTTAGAGGGTTCAATATTAAGCTAGTACAGGGAGGTTACCATGTTATCAATTAATAATAACTTAGCTGCTTTATCAGCTCAAAATGACTTAAATACTGCAAACAGTATGGTTACAAAGTCCATCTCAAGACTTTCAAGTGGTCTAAGAATTAACTCGGCAGCAGATGATCCATCAGGCTTATCAATATCTGAAAGAATGAGAACACAAATAAGAGGTTTATCAAGAGCTGAAGAAAACGCTCAATCAGCAACTTCACTTATTCAAACAGCAGAAGGAGCTCTAAATGAAGTTCATGGAATGCTACATAGAATGAGAGAATTAGCAATTCAAGCATCTAATGGTACATTAACTTCAGATGATAGACTTGAAGTTCAACATGAAGTTGAATCCCTTATTAAAGAAATCGATGCTACAGCAAAAAGAACTGAATTTAATACAAAAAGACTTTTAACTGGTGAATCAAGTGCATTATGGTCTGCTTCAACAGGAGATATCAATGCTTTTGTAAGAGGTCAAGTTGATGACGGTTCCTATAGCTTAGAAATACATGCAGACCCAGGCGTTCCTCAAGTATTACAAACATCTGTTTTTAGAATTAAAGATGGTGTCAAAGGCGTTAGAGACATAACACTATTTGGACAACAAGCAGCAATGCAAGGAAATATTACTCCAACAGCAATTGCAGGAAATGTAGATGTTATTTTTAACTTTGGAAATGGTGATATAGATTTTAACTATACAACAACTGGTGCAACCATTTTAGATAATGCACAAGAAATTGTTGATCAAATAAATAATGATACTAGATTAAATGATAGTATTATTGCGAATTATACTCCAACAGGAGATGTTTTAATCACATCAAGAGAAACTGGTGTTGCCGGCAATGGATTTCAAGCTACGATTAGTGGCTCTGGAGTTGACCCATTAGACCAAGGAATACATATTTTCTCAGGAGGTAATGAATCTCAAGCGGGTATCTCAGGTGTTTCAAACACTGTTGGTTTAATTCCATCAACTACAACAAACTATAAAATAAATATTGACGAAGGAGCAGATGGAAACTTACAAGTTGGTGCCAATGATATATATGGAATGGTTGGACAATATTTACAAGATGGTTCAAATGGTTTAAATAGCTCACAAATGTCTGGAGACATTACAGCAACAGCAGTTAATGGAGCTGTAAATTTAACATTTAATTTAGGTGGAGATGATATTCCTGTTGTAATAAACACAACAACAGGTACAGTTGCAGGTAATGGAACTGAAATTGCAGACGCAATTAATGCAAATACAGACTTAAATCAATATATTACTGCCCATGATGATGGTGCGGGTAATGTAACAATTACTGTTGATGACCCAAGTCAAAGCAACAATTATTCATTAACTGTAGGAGCGGATCCAACAGTTGAAGTAGCAGATCAGGGACTTCATGCATTTACGAATAATTTAGGTAATTTAGGTACTACTGCAGCAGATGCATTCACAACTAATAGTAATTCTGCAACTGGTGGTTATGCGATTATTGAATTTACATCAGATGGAAGCTTAGGGGCAGCTGGCCTAGATGCAAGAGTGTCATTTAATCAGGGAGATACATGGTACAGTGCTGATGATATTTGGAATGGAGCAACTGATACTCTTGTAACTGATGGAATACAGACATTAGAGTTTAATAGAGCTTTTACAAATAATGGTAATGGAGCTAACTATCAAATTGGAGATAGAATGCTGATTGCCCTTAATGATAATGACAATACTCCCAATAGGGATTTAACAAGAGTAGATGCATTTGACCCTTCAAATAATTTACCTCAGCAAGGTGCAGTATTTAGTCATATTGATAACACCTTAGACAATGCATCAACAGAATTACAAGCAGGTTGGATTAATACAGAAACAGGACATATAGAATTTGGAACTATGGCAACAAGCTTTAATGAATCTGTTACCGGTGTTCCTGTAAGTGATGGTATAGTAACATTTAATGTAATGAATGGCGGTGGTGATAGTAGTGGCCATAGTAGATTAATTGATTTAGATAGATTTTATGACCCAGATGGAAATTTTATACTTGGAGATCATGGTCAATATCTTACAGTATATAATGGAGTTGGAGATAGCTCAACAGTGCTAATCGATGGTTTAGACACACTAGATGTTTTATCTGAGAAAATAGAGAATGCGATAATTGGTGATAAAAGTGATGGAGGATTGGGAATGTCTTCAGGTGATGTAGTTGTAGATAAGCATGTTGCCGATTATATAGATACTCCAACAAGTGGTACTTTTGAAAATCAGCAAGGCTCTATTGTTATTAGATCTCCTAAAACAGATAAAGATGGTAGATTATATTTAGCAGCAAATGAAGACTTATTAAATGCACTAGGAGTTTCTACTATTCAAGAGGCAAAAAACAATGAAATGGACATTACAGTTAGAGATGCAATTACAGGCGAATTTGTAGGGCAAGATACCGTTAGTGACAATAGGCTTCAAGGTGTTATAGATGGAATTGATATAGAATTTGATGCAAATTATAACTTAAATGTTAATTGGAATACTGCAACTAGAGCTTTTGATTTTACTTCAACAGATGAAACATCAACTGAAACAATTAACATAGTAGATAACTCTATGGATTTTCAAATTGGAGCAAACGAAGGGCAAATGATGAATGCATTTATTTCTCAAATGGATGCACAAGCATTAGGAATAACAAGGGTGTTATTAACAGATCCTGAACCAGCTCAAGAATCCATAAGAACTCTTGATGAAGCTATTGATATGGTTTCATCAGAAAGAGCAAGAATTGGAGCTTATGCAAATAGATTAGAATATACTATGGCTAATTTAGCTGCCCAAAGAGAAAATACTACGGCCGCAGAATCAGCAATTAGAGATTTAGATGTTGCAAGAGAAACAACTCAATTATCAAAATCACAAATTCTTTCTCAAACATCAACAGCGATGCTGGCTCAAGCAAATCAGCAAGCTCAAGGTTTAATGAGCTTATTAAGATAATAAAAAATCCCCTAGAAGAGTTTACTTTTTTAGGGGCCTCCCCCTTTCAATAGATAAATAATAAAAAAAAATTGACATTTCAATATATTAATCTTAAAATGTCTAACTAAGTTTTAAATGTAGGTTTATGAAAGCTTTAATAAATATAATTAATCCCAAAACAAACCCCTTAGTGCTATTGTTATATATTAACTTTGTACTATTTTTATTATCATTATTTTCAATATTAAGAACAGATATTTCTATAGCTGTTGGAGTATCATCGATATTCTTATATTGGCTTTATTATCTTATAAAGCAAAAATACAGTAAAAAGAAAATAATATTATTATTTTTATCATCTTTTATTCTGACTCCAATAATTCCCTTGTTAGCTACTGATAAAAAAGCTAGAACAAGGATAAATCCATCAAAATCAGCATTTGCTGTTGTAATGTATTTAGTTATACTAGTTGTAACATTAGATTATTTTACGGTTAATAATAATGTTTACTCTGGAGTATTTGGTTATTTAGAACGCTCTATTGAAAAATTTAAATATAACACAAGAGGAATCAAAAAAGTTTCTAATTCTGTTACTATTATTGATATGGATGATGCCACTTTAGATAAATATGGTTGGCCTATAGATAGAAGAAAACTTTCAAATATTGTTTTAAAATTAAAAAAGATGGGAGCAAAAGCAGTTGCATTTGATATGGTTTTTGCTGATCCAAGTAATAATGAATCAATTAAAACATCTAAAGAATTATATAATAAATTTCAAAAGATATCTCTAACTTCAAATGGTGAAATTATAAAAAAATTAAATGAATTAATTAAACAAAAGGAGTTAGAATTAAAAAAAATAAAGAAAAGATTATATAAATCCCAAATAACACTTAAAAAAATAGAAAAAAATAGAAAAAAACTTTCTAAAAAAATACAAACAAAAACAATAAAAGAAACAAAGCTATTAAAGCAATTAAAAAATAATATTTATCAAACTAAAAAAATAATAGCAACGATAGAAGAAAATATAAAACAATACAGAATAAGCTTTAATGACCTGAAAAGTAAAAATAAAGAATATCTTGATTTTCTAAATAAAAAATCAAATGAAATATCACCAGATAAAATTTTTGCAAAAGCAATAAAAAAAGCAGGAAATGTTATACTAGGTTATGTAGGTTACTCTTTTGGTTCTCAAGATGCTAATATTTCAGAAAAAAGAAAAAGAGAAAACTTTAATTCCATAATATCAAGGGCAGAAGTAAAGCTTATCGAAGGAAATTTGAACAAAAATGTTTCTTTTGCAGAGTTTGAAGCATTAAATTCTCCATATAAAGATATCGTTTGGGCAGAAAAACCACTTCCCAAAAAACTAGTAGATGAAATCAATAAAAAAATAGATAATGCTGAAGATGAAATCCCTGAAGAATTAATGGATATGCTAGATAGAGCAGAGGGAGTTCTTGCTACTGACAACTTTGGATCATTTAACCTAATTGCTGATGTTGATGGAATTGCAAGAAACTATTATCCTGCATATACTATAGAAGATGAACAAAAGAAAAGGCATGTTTTATATTCTCTTGGATTATCTGCATTAAAAGTATTTTATCAAGATAAAAATAAAAAAGAAGATACTTTTGCACTTAGGTATGAAGTAAATGGATTACCGGAGTTAGGCTATTATTTTGATTTTTCAGGTAAGAAAAAACTAAAACTAGAATCTGACACTCCATATTTAGTATTAAATTATTATGGTCCGAGAGAAACATTCAAATATATCTCAATGAAAACTATCTTAACTGATAAGTTATCTCATAAAGAAATAGAAAAATATATTAATGGAAAGATAATCTTATTTGGAACAACAGCAACAGGCCTTCTTGATTTAAGATCATCTCCATATAACCCCTCACAAGCATACCCTGGAGTTGAAGTTCATGCTACTTTTATAGAAAATATTCTAGACGGTAGTTATTTTAAAAGACCATACTATTTTTTACCTTTAGAGCTTATCTTTTTAGTATTTATTGTAATCTTTCTAGGTATTTTATTTTCATATTTAAAAATTTATATAAATGTTATTATAACAATTCTTGCAACATATATAATCTTTCTAATTGATGTAAAATTTTTCTTTAGCCAAGGCTATTTACTCTATATTTTAATACACCTACTTACTCCATCTATAATGTTTTTATCAATAACAATATTTAGATACTTTAGTGAAGAAAAAGAAAAACAAATGGTTAAGAAAACTTTTAAATACTACCTAAGCCAATCTGTCGTTGACGAAGTACTAAAAGACCCTTCTAAATTAGCACTTGGTGGAGTTAAAAAAAATATTTCTGTGTTATTTAGTGATATTAGAGGATTTACAACTATTTCAGAGGGATTAACACCTGATCAATTATCAGTCGTTATGAATGATTATCTTACTCCAATGACTCAATGTGTTTTTGATTATGAAGGAACACTAGATAAATATATGGGCGATGCTATTATGGCATTTTTTGGAGCCCCTATTAAACAAGATGACCATGCAATGAGAGCTTGCTTAACTGCATTAAAAATGATGGAAGAACTAAAAATTCTTGGAGAAGAATTTAAAGCAAGAAACTTACCTATTATTGATATAGGTATAGGAGTTAATTCTGGAGACATGTCTGTTGGAAACATGGGATCAAAACAAAGATTTGATTATACCGTAATGGGAGATCATGTTAATTTAGGTTCTCGTTTAGAAGGTATCAATAAACAATATAAAACTAATATTATTATAAGTGAATATACATACGAATTAGTTAAAGATTCCCTGCTCTGTAGAAAACTAGACGCAGTTAAAGTTAAAGGTAAAAATGAGCCTGTTATCATTTATGAATTATTATCCAAACATAAACATAATACAGAATTATTAAGAATTTGCGATTTAACAAATCAAGGAATACAATATTATTGGGATAGAAATTGGGATAAATCAATAGCTATTTTTAATAAAATATTAGAAATAAAGCCTAATGATTATCTTTCAGAAAAATACATAGATAGATGTAATCATTTTAAAGAAACTCCTCCTGACGCTAATTGGGACGGTAGCTTTAAAATGACCACTAAATAAGGAGATTAGATGAGTGCAGAAGAACAATTATTTAATAAATACGGAAAGTCTTTTAAACAAGGAGAATACCTTTTTCATGATAACGATAAGGGTAATGAGATGTTTGTAATTCAAGAAGGAGAAGTTGAAGTTTTAAAAAAAATAGGTGGCCAAGAAAAAGTACTAGCAACATTACAAAAAGGAGAATTCTTTGGAGAAATGGCAATACTTAATGGAAAACCAAGAACTGCAACAATAAGAGTTTCTGTTGATTCAAAAATATTAGTAATAAATCCGTCTACTTTTGAGGCAATGATAAGAGGAAATGCTGATATTGCAATAAAAATGCTACAAAAACTCGCAACTAGGCTTGCTCAAGCAGACTTACAAATAGAAAACTTACTTCTAAGAACACCAGAAAGCCGAGTTGTTCACTATTTAAGAGAGAAAGGCATTGAAGTGATGAAAGAAGAAGAAAATGAAGTAGAGTTAACTATAATTGTTTCAGATATAGCATCTTCAATTATGATAGACTCAATTATAATAAAAAAAGTTTTGGCAAAATTAGTTAGAAATGAGCTATTAATTCAAATAAATGGTCCAATTTTTAAAATTCCTGACTTTAAAGTATTTAGTGAATTTTTTGATTACTTAACTAAAAAAGAAAGATTTAAAGAGTTTAATTAGGAGAATATATGAAAATATCAATGCTAGGCGTAAGTGGTGGAGAACTAGGAGTTGAAAATCATAGCATAAGTTATTTAATTGATGATAAATTATTAATTGATGCAGGTGGTTTATTGCATTCAATGGATATGGAATCATTGCTTAAAATTGACAACTTATTATTAAGCCATTCACATATGGATCACATAAAAGATCTGCCTTTATGGGGTGATTTAATTTTTGGACAAAGACCTCCAATTAATGTTAGAGGAGCACATAAAACTTTAGAAGTAGTTAAAAACAATATATTCAATTGGTTAATTTGGCCAGATTTTACATCTATTCCAACAAAGGAAAATCCAGTATTTAAATTTAAAGGAACCGAACCTAACAGTAAGTTTTCTATGGGTGGATATAAAATAACTTCTGTTGAAGTTAATCACACTGTTTTATCAACTGCATTTGTTATTGATGATGGTAAATCAAGTTTTATTTATTCATCAGATACAAGCAATACTGATCAAATTTGGAAAACAGCAAATAGAAAGAAAAACCTAAAGGCTATTTTTATGGAAATTTCATTTTCTAATGCTCTTCAAGATGTTGCAGATGCATCAAAACATTATTCTCCTGCAACACTTGCTATAGATTTAAAAAAGATTAAAAAAGATGTTCCTATCTACTTATACCATATTAAGCCTTCTGTAACGAATACCGTTATAGAGGAAGTAAAACAGATAAAAGATCATAGAATTAGATTTGCTAAAATGGGAGAAACAATAGAGATATGAAAAAAAATTATAGATTCATTTTTGCAGGAGGAGGAACAGGTGGCCACCTATTTCCAGGCTTGGCATTTGCCAACTATCTCAAAGAAAACCTAACAAATGTAGATATTTTATTCATAGGAACTAAAAAAGGTATTGAAGTGGAAAAAGTTCCTGCAACAAATTTTAAATTAGAGTTAATTGATATTGGCGGAATAAAAGGTACAAGTAAAAAAAATACTATAAAAAATTTATTTAAAATCCCAAGTTCTATATTTAAATCCAAAGAAATAATAAATAATTTTGTTCCTGATGCTGTTATTGGTTTAGGAGGTTATGCATCGGGGCCAGCATTAATATCTGCATGGATGGAGAAATATCCTACATTTATCTTTGAACAAAACTCCGTTCCAGGTATTACCAACAAAATATTAAGTAAGTTTGTAAATAATATTTTTACAACATTTGAATATTCACATAAATTTTTTAAAAAAGAAAAAATTGTATTTAGTGGAAATCCAGTAAGAAAAGCAATCAGAGAAATAGAAATAAAAAAAAGTAACAGTGAAATCAAAAATATTTTAATATTTGGTGGAAGTCAAGGAGCTAGAAAAATAAATGAAATTATTGCAGAAGCATCTCCTAACTTAAAAGATTTTAATATCATTCACCAAACAGGTAAATACACCTATGACAAAACTAGAGAATTATACTCTAAATTTAATCCTAAAGCCGAAAACATCGAATTAACAACATTTATAGAGGATATGTCAACTGCTTATAATAATGCAGACTTAATTATATGCAGAGCTGGAGCGACTACTCTTTCTGAATTAAAACTAGTTAAAAAACCATCTATTTTAATACCGTTTCCACAAGCTACGGATAATCATCAAGTTTTAAATGCACGAGAATTAGTGGATAGTAATTCAGCTATTATGATAGAAGAAAAAGATTTAACTCCTGATATTCTAATCAGTAAAATCATGGAATTAAAAAATTCTCCTGAAAAATATTCTGAAATGAAATCTAGCTTTGATTTACTACCTAAACAAAAAACAGAAGAAATAATTTTAAAAAAAGTTCTAGAATACATAGATAAATGAAAATATTTATATATTTAATTATATTTACAGCTACAATAAATATCTTTTCAAAAAACTGGGTTTCTTTTGATTCAGAAATGACATACATAAGGACTCTAAAAACTGAAGATTACAAAAATATACATAATGGATTAATTTTTAATTTTGATATAGGTAAAAACTTATATATTAAGAGTAATATTTCTACTAATTTTGAATTTAATAAATTATCAAAGATACAACTAGAACTATCTTGGATGTATGAATTTTATTTTTTTGATATTCATCCTTTTATTGGTTATGGAGGAGGTTATTATATGCTAAATGATAACAATTTAAATCATTTGATTTATTTTAGAGCTTATGGAGGAGCACTATTTCATGCCTACAATATATGGAAAAGACTAAAAATTGGTACTGAAGCTTCTGTTTATACATTTATTGGAACCAATAAATATATTGCAGTGTCAATAAGTGGAGTTTTTTTTATAAGGATAGAATTTTAATGAATAAATTTTTTATATTTTTTATATTTCTTATATTTTCCTCTCCCTTATTATCTAAATACACTGAAAATAAAATACCTAAACCAGAAATAAGAAAATTTAACACACTTAAAATCAGTGACTTAACAAATAGAATTCAAATAAATACATCTCTAGGAGGAAGCATTTGGGTTTGGAACAACTTAAATAATAGTAAATTCTCATTTAATGTAGATAAAATTTCTATAGGAATTGATAAATACTTCTTATTTTATAATGGATTAACGGGGCAAGTAAACTATAACATTATAAACTCCTTAACAACAATAGAAATGGGATACAAGCTTAGATTATATGAAATTTTATATACAAAGCTAGAGTTAAAAACAGCTCTTTATCCATATTTTGACTTAGGAATATCTATCTCTATAGGTATAGAATTCTCTTTATTTAATTTATTAAGGCTTTATACATATAATAACTTTACTAGTTTCTTAATAAATGGTAAAAATACAACTAGTTTGTACCTTAATTATTATATAGGTATAGGAACTTATTTTTAAGGTTGTTATGAAAATTAAAAGAATCTTATATATATTTTTAATAATATTATTAATTATATTATCATCTTGTAAAGCTAAAACACCTCTTGAAGCAATAGAAAGAGGGCGTTTACAAGATTTAAAAGAATTTCACCAAAAAGGTTATAAGTTAAATAAAAAAATAAATAAAACAGATAGTTTTTTAATATATTCCATAAGAAAAGGTTACGATGATATTTCTATATGGTTAATAAAAAATAAAATAAATGATATTAATGAACCTGATTCTTTAGATAATACACCAATAATAATTGCTTATTTAAATAAAAGATATAAAGTTTTTAATGAATTATTAAAAAATAAAGCAAAACTTAATAAATTTAACTTTAATGGTAGAAATTTAATTTCAATAGTTACAGAAAATGGGGATTATAAAAATTTCAAAAAATTAATAGAAACCTATAAAGTTCATATCAAATTTAAAATAGAAGAAGGATTATATGAAGGTTATACAATAATTCAATTTGCTGTGTTAGGAGGTAATTTAGAGATACTTAAATATATTAAAACTAAAATGCCTAAATTTTGGAGAAAAAATAAAAACAAATCAAATTTAATGATAATTGCTTCAGAAAAAGGAAATATTGAAATGATGACATTTTTAGACTCTATAGGTATAAAAATGAACTCCCAAAATAGAGATGGTTGGACTACATTAATGAGTGCTGCTAAATCAGGAAAACTCGATGCAGTAATGCTTATTCTAGGTTATGGAGCAAATGTAAACACTAAAACGAACTTCAACTGGACCGCTTTAATGAGTGCAGTAATGAGCAAAAACCTTGAAATAGTAAAAGTACTTGTTGAATCTGGTGCTGATATTACACAAGAAAATAATAATGGAAAAAATAGTTTTGAAATTGCTATAGACGAAAATAATACTGAAATTGCAAATTATTTAAAAATAAAAATAGAAAATACTAAATAAGAGTTAATCCTGAAACTTCATCGGTATTCTTTTCTTTTGGGTAGTAATAAGAGATTTTAAATTCATCAAATGTTTCTTTTAATTCTTCTTCTACATCTCTTGTAAATCTTACATAACCTGCTGCGATTTCTCTAAGAGCAATAACAGGAAATTTATTATCACTTTCAATTTTTGGATCAGCTCCTCTAAGCAACATTCTTGTTCTTTGTGTTGCAAGAATTACTAATGCAAATCTATTTGGTATTTTCACTAGGCAGTCTTCTACAGTTACTCTTGCCATTATCCCTCCATTAAAACTCGTTATTATATAAAATTTTATATAATAAATCAATCTTTTTTTACAATAATCTATAAGAAAAGTATAAATCCTGAGTTTTAGGGAAGTTTTATTGAATAAATCAATCTTTTTTATTGACATATTGTTAAATAGTATTAATATAATTTTAATGGTATTGTTTATTTATTTTGAGAGATATTTATGAAGTTAAGAGAGCCGATGAATGGAGCAACACATTTTATTGGAATACTGTTTGCGATAGCCTCTTTGCCTATATTAGTAGTTCCTGCTGTAAAAATGGGGAAAACCTTACATGTTGTATCATTTTCTATATTTTCAGCAAGTATGATTATGCTTTACACATCTAGTACAGTTTATCATTGGGCAAGTGTAGGTGCTAAAACATTAAAAACTTTAAGAAAAATTGATCACATTATGATTTTTGTAATGATAGCAGGAAGTTATACTCCTATCACCTTAATTGGCTTAAAAGGAGCTTGGGGATGGAGCTTATTTGGTGTAGCGTGGGGAATCACAATTATAGGATTATTTTTAAAATTATTTTGGCTAGATATGCCTAGAAAGTTATATGTTGGGCTTTACTTATTTATGGGTTGGCTTGTACTTATTGCGATTTACCCTTTATCTAAGTCCATTTCAAGCGGTGCATTAGATTGGCTTTTAATAGAAGGAGCATTTTATTCTATTGGAGCAATAATTTATACAATTAAAAAACCTGATTTTAAATATTTTGGTTTTCATGAATTATGGCATATTTTTGTATTACTAGGTAGTTTGGCTCAATTTATGTTACTTTATAAATATATTTTATATATGGATTAAGGATAGTGTTTGAGTATAAAAGCCAAATAAATTTGTCTTTTATACTGTCGTTCAACTGCTCACCAAAGTGAATACATATACTCTCTCTTATCGCATTTTCACTTGAAAAGTTAAGCAAATTACAGCGTTTTACTGGTTTTTAGTATATCACTTGTTTGATATTTGTAACTGAAACTTAAAATTTGTTTAACTTTTGTATAATTACTCTTGACAATTTAATACAAATAGATTATATTACGGGTCTTGTTTGTAGAATATATGGAGAGTACAAATGGCATTGTTAAGAGAAGAAAAAGAAATTATCATTAATCACTTTAAACAACATGAAGGTGATACAGGTTCACCAGAAGTTCAAGTTGCTATATTAACAACTAAGATAAAAATATTAACAGAACATTTTAAATTACATAAGCACGATTATCATTCTCGTCAAGGTTTGTTTAAAATGATTGCAAAAAGAAAAAAACTTCTTACTTATTTAAAAGGTAAATCTAATGAAAGATACCAAAAGTTAATCAAGGATTTAGGTATAAGAAAGTAAGTTGAGAGATCAAGAGCTCACATTTACAGAACATCTCAAAGATTTAAGAAAGGCATTAAAGTATTCATCTCTATCGTTATTAGTAGGATTTTTAATATCGTGGAGTTGGGCTGAGGATATATTCAATATATTAAGAAAGCCTATTGATGCACATTTCCCTCAATTAAACACAAAGCCTTTAACAGAAATTGATTTAGTATCATTACTACATAAAATTTCTCCTAGTTTACCTAAAGCAGAATTAACAAATATTGCTCATACCATACAATTACATTTAGGTTCTGTTGTTGAGAAATCCCCTTTGTATTACCAAGGTCCATTTGAACCATTTTTAATATATTTAAAAGTTGCACTATTGACAGGATTATTCATATCGTTTCCATTTATATTCTATTTTATGTGGCGTTTTTTTGCTCCTGCTTTTAAAGAAAGTGAATCTCATTTTATTATACCTATAGTAATATTTGCAACAATCTTATTTGTTGGAGGAGCATTAAGTGGTTATTTCTTGGTTTTTCCATTTATAATTGATTTTGCGTTAAGCTTTGCAAAAACAGGTTTAACACCAATATTAACCATGGATGCATACTTTAAAATATTTTCAAAAATGCTTCTCGGTTTTGGTATTATTTTTGAATTACCACTTGTTTTATTAATGTTAGCTTTTTTGAGAATCATTTCATCAAGAGGGTTAATTAAGTTTTTTAAATTTGCATTAGTTTTAATTTTTTTAACAGCAGCAGTATTAACGCCACCCGATATAATGTCTCAAGTGTTAATGGCAGCACCATTAATAATTCTTTATTTATTTAGTATCTTTCTTGTTATATTACTTGAAAAATTTAGAAAAAAAGAAGATTTAGAAAGTAAAGAAGAGTAAATTAAACAATTCTATATAAATGTTCAACTAAATCTTTTATCATATTAATTTTAACTAAATTTCTAGGAGCAATTTTAATTTCAAAAAACTCCTCTACTTGTAAAAGGAATTCTTTTTTATTTAATTCATACCCCTTTATATCATCAAAAGTTGTATTCATTGTTATCTCCTTATTATAATCAGTAAATTCAATTTTAAAAATCTCTTTAACTTTGTTGAAAATCTCTTTCTTCTCCATAAATACTCCAATAAAAAACTATAGTTGAATATAGTATTTCTTAACAATTAATTCAATATTTTTATTCACTCCTGAAAATAATACCAAAATATAGTAAAATTCTTGGACTAATATTAAAATTATTTTCTGTCTTGAAATAAAATCCCGGCTTCAGTTCATAATATAACCAATCACTATAAAAAATATGCTTAAATGTTGAACCTATATAATAGTATGAGATATCAAGAGAAAATAACCTATCTTTTTTTCTTAAAACTTCCATTTCATAATTTAGCATCATTGTTCTAGAAATTATATGATAAATTCCTAGTCCATTTTTTATTTCATGTAATTTAAAATACTCCCGATAACGATAATTATTGTAATTTATAATTTCAGTTCTCTTGTTAATTGAGTAAGTTAAATTTAAATAAGCTTTATTTTCTATTTTATAAAAGTAAAAATAATATAAAGAATCGCCTAATTTAATACTCCAACTTTTACTTGGATTTATTTTTATTCTTAAAGAAGATCTTAAAAAAGGGTCAGGATAAAATGAATTAAATTTTGCTCCAAGTGAAATACCCGGAGTAAAATAACTAAAAAAAGTTTTAGTAAATTGTAAACCTAAAATAAATGTTTGTTTTTTTTCCATATCCTTAGACTTAGAATAACTCGTATTATCAGATTTTGTTTCCAGATTATTCATAAACAAGTGAAATCTTTTTTCTGTATTTGGTAGTATTATATTCGCATTGATATCCCAATTATAAATTTCATCACTATACTTTTCAAATAATGGACCTATTTTAAAATCTATATAAGAAGTTTTATCTGAATTATAACCATAACCAAATGAAAATAAATAATCCATTCCTTGTATTGAATATTTAAATAAATTATTAATTGTATTTCTACTACTACTTAAAATAAAGATATTATCTTTTTTCTTGACTATGTTTTTTGGGTCATTATTATCTGTTAAATTACTAAAACATAAATTTGGAGATAAATATAAACTAAAAACTAAAATATAAAAATATCTAAGCATGAAACTCTAAAACATTCTTTTTACCATTCAATCAAGAATCTTGCAAATTTTTTTTTTATTGTTAATATATAAATGAGTATGAAATAAAAATCGTCATACTTTGTTTACTATATGATAATTGATTTTATATTGATTATAGAAGGAGGTATTATTTTGTTTAATAATAAAAGAAAGAAGTTTGAAACAGAAGCGATAAGATATATGGACAATTTATATTACTTGGCTCTTAAATTTACAAGAGATGAATCAAAAGCCTCTGATTTGGTCCAAGAGACATATCTAAAAGCATTTCGCTACTATAAAAAATTTAAAGAAGATACAAACCTAAAAGCATGGTTGTTTAGAATCCTAACAAATACATTTATAAATGATTACAGAAAAAAACGAAGAGAAAATTTAATTATGGATTTTAACGACAATGAAAGTGTTTACTATAATTGGCTTGAAGATAGCGTAAAAAAGGAAAATCGCTCTCCTGAAAATAAATATTTTTTCAAAAAATTAGGTGAAGATATTTATAAGGAACTAGACTCTCTTCCCGATAACTTTAAAATGATGATTTTATATGCAGATGTATATGAGTTTTCCTATAAAGAAATCTCAGAAATAATAGATGCTCCAATGGGAACAGTAATGAGTCAATTATTTAGAGCAAGAAAAAAACTTCAAAGTAAATTATATGCAAGAGCTCAAGAAATGGGTATATTAAAAGAAGATAAGAAAACAAATAAAAATATCAACAAAATTATAAAATTGGTAGGATAATATGAATTGTAAAACGGTTGAAATGTTTCTATATAATTATCTAGATAATGAACTTACAGAACAAGAGTATTTGGAAGTTGAAGAACATCTAAAATCTTGTGTTACTTGTAGAAATTTATATAATTATGAATCAGAATTTCATAAATTTTTAAAATCAGAAGTAAAAAAAACAATGCCAAAAGCACCTTCTGAGTTAAGAGAAAGAATTCTTAATAATAAAAAACAATTTTCAATTAATTACAATTTTTTTACAACAAAAGGAATGGCAAGTATAGCAGCCCTATTTATATCAGTTATTTTTATATCAAAAATTTCTATGGGCTACTCTACATTATCAAATGATTATAAATTAGATTTGAAAAAAGACATAAAAATAGCGTCAAATAATGAAACAAAACTATCAAAATGGATAAAGTATCATAACTATAAAAAATTTAAATTATTGCAATTTGATAAAAATAAAATAAAGATAACCCCATTAGGTTTGGCCTTTAATAAAAAAAAGCCCTTACTTTATTACCACTATAGAGGTCACAAGTTATTATATAAAAATATAAATAAATTAGATTCCATTTCCAAATTTGAAAAACTAAAAATTAAAAATAGAACATATTTTATACAAAATAAAAAAGGTTTTTCTGTTGCTATATGGAAAAACAAAAATGGCACAGCTTCTTTTTTAGGTTCTCGAATCCCTAAAAAGCAACTAAAAACTATTTTATACTCTATAAAATAGTAAGTTATTTCTTTAAAATGACAATATTTAACATTTTGTGATAATTTATTTGATTTTTCTATAGCTATTACGATATCATTAGGGTATATATCTTTGGAGTGAGCAATGAAATACTTGATAATGGTAATTTTTTTCTCATTGACAACAATCTTACTTTCAAACTCTTATATTGGTGACTGGAAAGTAAATACAATGGGATCGGGCAATAAAGCAACTATTTCACAAAATAAAAATGAGATATCTGTTTTCAGAATAATTAAACAAGAATTTGAAGGTGAACAATACATTTTATATCATTTAATGAAAGGAAATATAAATGGTAAAAAATTAAAATTATTTGTTAAAGAGGATAAATTAGATAAATTTGAGTACTTAAGAGATGTAACCTTTAAAAAAGATAACATCAACTCTTTGAAGATTGATGATAAAATTTATACAAGAGTAAAAAAAATAAAACAGCAAAATCTTGCCTCTAATGAAAAAGTAGAAATCATCTATCTAAAAAAGAATGCTCTCGCTCGTAAGGATGAGGTGGTGCCTCGTCCTAGACATCCTGAGTCAATGCCTCAGTCAGAAGATAATAATCAAGATTCAGATGTTGCACAAAACAATGAACCAAGTTTTATTTTACCTGCAGGATTAGGAGATGCTGGAAATAAAGAACTTAGAAAGATTAAGATATCTTTAGGTTTCACATCAGAAGAAAATGCATTAAATATGAAAGCTATAAGATTACTAAAAAGAAAACATTACAATAAAGCTATTAAAGTATTCCTAGGTCTATACAAAAAGAACAATAAAAATATTTCATTATTAATAAAAATAGAAAACACTTATTCATTAATAGGAAATAAAAAAGAAGCAAATAAATTTTGTAAAAAAATAAAAAGATATGACCCTTTCTATCTATGTGGAGACTAAAAAATGACAGAAAACAATCAAAAGAGACAACATGTTCGAATATCCGGTGAAGCATATATTGATTATACAGGAAATGAAGTTTTAATGTTTCAGAAAATAATTGATGTAAGTGTTGGTGGAGTTAAAATAATAGCAACACAACTTGAAAAAGTAGGAACAGAAGTATATGTAGACTTACATTTTCCGGAACTAAATAATAAGGTTGCTTATGCTGAAGGAATTATTGCATGGGTAAACAATGGTCAAATGGGTATAAAATTCACGAACATAAGTAATGAGGATAAAGTAATAATAAATGAATTTGTTAAACGACAAGAAAACAATAAAAAATAATTATTTCATATTTATTATAATTTCAATATTAATGACATCTTGTATCATAGAAGATTATAGAGACCCTGCAAATCTTGACATATTAATGGATAAAACAATAAAATTTGCAGATGATTTTAATAATCATAAGTCAGCAGAAGGTGAGTCGTTACTAGGTTTAAATTTTAGAATAAATAAAAATAAAAAAATAAAAAAAACAGGTGATAATTATATTTATTATGAAATATCTATTCCATATAACTTAAGAGCTAAAGAATTAAAAGCATTTCTTGAAGAATTTACCAATAAATATATGAAAAAAAGAAAACATATAGTTGTAGATATCAAACATATGTATGTTGAAAGATTTTCAGGGGTAGTTGCTAACTACGAAGCAATACTAAAAGACAAATCAGTTAAGTTAAATGTTAAATTTAATGATTATCTGTCTAAAAAAAATCTACAAAAAAAAGGTATAAAACACTATTTGCTTCAATATGATTATCAAATTTTAGCACAAATATCACAAGAATTTAAAAGGAACAAACATATTTCATTAAATTCAGCAATAATAAATGTTGCAAAACATTATAAGATTACCGTTGCAAAAATAAAAAAAGTATTAACTTTTGCTAAAAAATATTATAAAAAAATTAAAGGATAAAATGGAAAAAGACCTACATATAATAAAGCCTCCAATGGAGCTTATTTATAAAGATGAGCTCGAAGCATTAGCTCAAAACGATAATTATCCTAAACCAAGCTTTTTTAAACTATCCCCTAAAATGGTAAGAACATTCATACTAGGAAGTAATGGAAAAAAATTAAAATATAAAGTTGATAAAAAAGAAAAGGAAATTATTATTGAACAAAAATATTTTGGTAATGACTCACTTATAGAAAGAGCAATTATAACTCTTACTGGTAATAGAGGCTTAATGCTAATAGGTGAACCTGGAACAGCCAAAACAATGTTAAGTGAACTACTTACTGCTGCAATTTCAGGAAACAGTAAAAATACTATCCAAGGAACAGCAGGTATTACAGAAAATAGTATTAAATATAGTTGGAACTATTCCCTTTTACTGTCAAAAGGGCCAATACCAGAAGCATTAATTCCCTCCCCTATTTATGTAGGCATGGAAAAAGGTGTTATTACAAGATTTGAAGAAATCACAAGAGTTCCATCTGAAATACAAGATACACTAATAAGCATTATGAGTGATAAAGTTTTAAATATCCCAGAAACAGATTCTACATTATTTGCACAAAAAGGTTTCAATATTATTGCAACAGCAAACTCTAGAGATAGAGGAGTTAATGAAATGAGCTCTGCACTTAAAAGAAGATTTAACTTTGAAACAGTTAAACCCATTGACAACTTGAAGCTTGAAACAGAAATCATAAAAAAAGAAAGTAAGAAATTATTATCCTATAACGATATAAACATAGAAATAAATAATAACTTAGTAGAAATGCTTGCAATAACATTTAGTGAACTTAGAAATGGCGTAGGTAAAAATGGTGAAAAGCTAGAGAAAATGAACTCCACTATATCTACAGCTGAAGCAGTTTCTGTTTTCTATTTAGCAGCACTTGATGCTCATTATTACGATAAAGGAAATATTTCTCCTCTACACATTGCAAGAAATATATCTGGAAGTTTAATAAAGGACAATTATGATGATATATCTGTTTTAAAAAATTATTTTAATGCTATTGTTAAAAAGAGAGGAAAAAAAGAAAAACTTTGGCAAGATTTTTATGATAGTAAAAAATTTGTATTCTAAGATTACTTAAAACTTTTAATAAGGAAAAACATGAAATTAAAAAAGAGATTAGTTGTTTTATTTTCTATGTTAATTTTCTTTTTAAGCTGTGGAAACCACAACTTAAAAAGCTCTAAATATAGAAATAATATATTAAAAAGCTCCTATTATAAAAATCTAGAAAGCATAAATAAAAATAATGTAAATCACCTTGATATAAATCAACAAACATTACTAATGAAAGCCGCTGAAAGTGGAGATTATAACAGTTTTGAAGTATTGTTAAAAAAAGGGGCAAACCCATACTTAAGAGATAAAGATAATAATACTCTTTTGCACTTTGCAGTAAAAGGTTCAAATATAAAAATTATAGAAAAAGTATTAGAATATGATAAAAATTTAGAAGCAATTGATAATCAAGGAAATACTCCATTTTTGCTTGCATCATATTATTCTAATCTAGAAACACTAAAATTATTAATAAAACATAAGGCAAATATTTTTGTAAAAAATACTAAACTTCAAAATGCTCTTTTTATGGCCTCAATATCAGGTAAAATAAATATATTTAGATATTTAGAGTCATTAAATCTTGATTTATACAACTTAGATAAAAATGGTAATTCATGCTTAGTGTACGCGATAGGAAGTGGAAATACAGAACTCGTTTCTTACTTATTGAAAAACAAATCATATAATTTTTATTTAAAAAATAAATTAAAAGAAACTCCATTACATATTGCTGCAAAATATGGAAACTATGATATATTTAAATTACTGATAAAAAAAGGTGCAATTTTTAGAGATTCAAAAGATTTAGACATAGATATTTTAACTTATGCCTCTGAAGGAGGAAATCTAGATATTGTAAAATATCTAATAAACCATGGTATTTTTATTGATAAGAAATTCAATAATAAAACAGCATTAATGATTGCTGCATCTAAAAATAATTATAATATCGTAAAATTTTTTATTGAAAACAATGCAAATTTAAATTTAAAAGATAAAAGTGGAAATACCGCATTATCCCATGCAATTTCTTATAACAGTATACAATCTGCTTTAGAGCTAATATCTTCAAATAGAATTAATTTAAACTTAATCAATAACGAACATGAAACCTACTTAACTCAAGCAATAAAAAGCTATAACCCCAAAATAGTTAAAGTTTTATTAAAAAACGGAGTTTCACCTGATAAAGTAGGAAAAGATAAAATTAAACCAATACTTATTGCAATAAAAAATAGAGAGTGGGAAATAGCTAAATTATTAATTGATAATGGAGCAAATGTTTCAGAAAAAGACATGGATGGTAACACACTACTAAATTTAACTGCAATGAAAGGAAATATTGAATTTGCTAAATATTTACTTAAGAAAGGCATTGATATTAATGAAGCAAATAATTTAAATACCTCTGCAGTAATGTTGGCATTATTAAAAAATAACTCAAAAATGGTTAAATGGTTAATTAAAAATGGAGCAATATTAGATAGTTATAATGTTAATAATATCACAACTACACAAATTCCTCTAAGGAAAGGTAATTTTGAATTATTTAAAGTGATAGTAGAAAATAAAGTTTCTAAAAGGATAGAAGATATTAACAAAAAAGATCTTTTAAAAATTATATATAATAAAGAGATAAACCCAGATGATAAAAAATATGAAGTACAAATATATTCATGGCTCACAGAAATAGGAAACATAGATTTCATAAATTTTTTTATAAAAAAGGATTTTATGTTTAATGGACTAGACTTAAATAATGAAACCCCAATTTATATTGCTCTTTCGTATAATAATAATAAAATATTAAATTTATATCTAAAAAATGGTAAAGAAGACTTAAATAGAAAATTATCAAATGGAATGACTTATCTATTAAAAGCGATTACAATGAATAACATAGATGCAATAAAAGCTTTAATCAAACATGGGGCATCTCCTAAAATACTAGATAAATATAGATACTCTCCACTACTAACAGCTCTAACTAATAAATATTGGAACATTATAGATTATTTATTAGATTACAAAGTAGATTTTTCTATAAGAAGTAATAATGGAACCCCTATTTTAGTACTTGCTATATATGATGGACAATGGGATATAGCTAAAAAGTTAATAAACTTAGGTGCCAATGTTAACGACCAAGATTTAACAACAGGAATAACACCTTTAATTGCAGCTCTAAGCAACAATACAAAATTAGACTTTGTAAAGTTTTTATTAAATAAAGGAGCTAATATAAATAAAAAAGATTTTAATTTAGGTAGTCCATTACTGTATTCATTTACAACAAAATCCAATAAAATTATAGATTATCTTATTAAAAAAGGTGCAGATACTAATATCGTTAATAAAAATGGTATCACACCTTTACTACAAACAATTTATACAAATAATAATAAGTATTTCAATATATTTATAAGAAACAAAACGATATTAAACAGTAAAAATATTATGGGTTATACAGCATTAGCTCTATCCACTTATTTTGGAAGAGAAGATTTTGTTAGAAAACTAATTAAAGCGGGTGCAGATATTACAATTTCTAATAGCCAAGGGGAATCTCCTTTATATATTGCTTCATTTAATGGATATTTTAACATTGTAAAATTATTAACAACAACTAAAACAATTAATTTACAAACTAAAATAGGTTACACTCCTCTAATGATTGCAATATATAATAATTACTTTAAAATAGCTAAGTTTCTCATTGAAAATAAAGCTGATTTAAATTTAACAACCCAAACCAATAGCTCTGCTTTTCTTGAAGCATCTTATGGTAATAATTTAAAAATATTAAAATTACTGGTAAAAAAGCATTGTAATATTAGTCAAAAAAATAGTATGAACTCAAATTCAATTAATCTAGCTGTCTTTTCAAAAAATCCTTGGATTTTAGATTTTACAATAACATTAAAACTAGATATAAATAATCAATTAACCGACGGCTCGACTCCATTAATTTCAGCAATAAAAATTCAAAATGTAGATGCAGTCAAAACACTACTAAGAAACAAAGCAAATCCAAATATAAAAGATAAAAAAGGTAAAAATGCTTTTACCTATGCTTTAGAATCTAATAACACCAAAATAATAAACTTTATTGAAGCATATAGAAACCGAGTTTATTAAAATATTTATGATTTAGGAATTAAAATGCAAATAATAAATTCTAAACTAAAAGAAAAAGCTCTTAAAATATTATATAAAGATAAAATATTAAATTGTGCAATGATTAATTTACTAAATGATAATAAAATTTCTGAAATTGAAATTTACAAAAATTGTGTAGCAATAAAACAAAATCGCTCAGAGGGTTGGGTACACTTGTCTGCTAATGACATTAATGAATTAAAAGATTTTATACCCTTTATTAAAAATGAAAAATATTTTGCTGCTACAAATACTGAATTTGTAAATATAATTGCAAACAACAAAAAAATAATATGGCAAGAAAATTGTTATAAACTTGCTTATCTAGAAAATAAAGCTTTTACTATAAAAAAATATCCTCCTTTAACTATTTCAAATACAAATATAGTTAATGATTTTTGGCCTTATAAATCAGAATATTCTTTAGACTATGTAAAAACTCGCATAAAAGATGGAGAATCAGTTGGTTATTTTATTGGAGACAAGCTAATCTCCTGGATTATAACCCAAGATGATGGAGCAATGGGATTTTTTCATACATTAAAAAGCTACAGACGCAAAGGTTATGGTGAAAAAATTACTAAATATTTAATAAATAAACTTATTGAAAATAAAAAAATACCATTTGTATATGTTATTATCAAAAATAAAAATTCATTATCCCTTACTCAAAAACTTAACTTTAAGATTATAGGAAAAGTCAGTTGGTTTGAGTTATCCTAAAATATGTTAAATAAATAAGCATTATTAGTAAACTAGTAGTAAGATAACCGGAGATAATTCACAAATAAATCAAATAAACATTGAGTTTATTACTCATTTCTGTTATATTAATACCGTAATTTTTGTTTTGTTTTTTTAGGAGAAATTATGTTGAAAAACAGAAAAAGAGTTTATACTTTTGGTAATGGTCTTGCCGAAGGTAAAACAGAGATGAAAAATTTGCTTGGTGGAAAAGGTGCTAATTTAGCTGAAATGAACTTAGTTGGAGTTCCTGTTCCTCCGGGTTTTACAATTACAACCGAAGTTTGTACAGAATATAATAAGCATGGAAAAGATGCTGTTGTTAAAGCACTTATGGAAGATGTTAAAGCAGGAATTAAAAATATAGAAGATTTAATGGGAACGAAATTCGGTTCTCAAGAAAATCCATGTTTAGTATCAGTTCGTAGTGGAGCAAGAGTATCTATGCCTGGAATGATGGACACAGTATTAAACCTTGGTTTAAATGATGATGCTGTTGAAGGGCTTGCTACTAAATCAGGTAATCCTGAATTTGCTTGGGATTCATACAGAAGATTTGTTCAAATGTATGGTGATGTTGTTTTAGGTGTTGAACCAGAAGGTATGGATGATAAAGACCCATTTGAACTTGTTTTAGAAAAAGCTAAGAAAAAAGCAGGCGTTAAAAATGATAATGAATTATCAGTTGACGACCTAAAGCAACTCGTTTTAGATTTTAAAGATGTGGTTAAAAAGTTTACTGGACATGATTTCCCAGAAGATCCATGGGATCAACTTTGGGGTGCAGTAATGGCTGTTTTTGATTCTTGGAACACAGATAGAGCTATATACTACCGTCAAATGAATAAAATTCCTGAAGAATGGGGAACAGCAGTAAATGTTCAAGCTATGGTTTATGGAAATATGGGCGAAGATAGTGCAACAGGCGTTGCTTTTACAAGAGATGCTGCTACCGGTGAAGATATTTTTAACGGAGAATATTTAATTAATGCTCAAGGTGAAGATGTTGTTGCCGGAATCAGAACACCTCAACAAATTACTCTTGAAGGTTCAAAAAGATGGGCTAAATTAGCAGGCGTTACAGAAGAAGATAGAAAAGAAAACTACCCTTCTCTAGAAGAAGCAATGCCAGAGGCTTATGCAGAATTATCTTCATTAGAAACTAAACTAGAAAACCATTATTCTGATATGCAAGACTTAGAATTTACTATTCAAGATGGTAAATTATGGTTCTTACAAACTCGAACCGGTAAAAGAACTGGTGCCGCAATGGTTAAAATGGCTATGGACATGCTTGATGAAGGTATGATTGATGAAAAAACAGCCATTCTGAGGGTTGAACCTAATAAATTAGATGAATTACTTCACCCTGTATTTGCTAAAGAAGCTTTAAGCTCAGCTAGTGTTATGGGTAAGGGCCTTCCTGCAAGCCCAGGTGCAGCAACAGGTAAAATTATTTTCTTTTCAGATGAAGCAGAAGCTTGGGTTGAAGATAAAAAAGAAGATATTATATTAGTTAGAATTGAAACATCTCCAGAAGATTTAAAAGGAATGAATTTAGCACAAGGTATTCTTACAGCAAGAGGTGGCATGACTAGTCATGCAGCCGTTGTTGCTAGAGGAATGGGAAAATGTTGTGTTTCTGGTGCTGGTGAAATAAAAATTGACTATAAAGAAAGAACTTTAACAATGGGAGATAAAACATATAAAGAAGGTGATTTCATCTCATTAAATGGTTCTACTGGTGAAATTTACGATGGTAAAGTGGCTACAGTTAACCCTGAAGTAGGTGGAGATTTTGGCAAACTGATGAAACTAACAGATAAATATGCAACAATGTTAGTAAGAACAAATGCTGATACGCCTGAAGATAGTAAAGTTGCTAGAGCTTTTGGAGCACAAGGTATCGGTTTATGTAGAACAGAACATATGTTTTTTGGTGGTGATAAAATTAAAGCTATCAGAGAAATGATACTTGCTGAAAACTTAGAAGGTAGAAAAGTTGCGTTAGCTAAATTACTTCCTATTCAGCGAGAAGACTTTGAAGGTATTTTCACTGCTATGCATGACTTACCTGTAACAGTTAGATTACTTGATCCACCTTTGCATGAATTTGTTCCTCATGAAGAAGCAAACCAAAAAGAAATGGCTGATGAAATGGGTAAATCTATTGAATATATCAAAGAAAAAGTTGATTCATTAGCAGAATTTAATCCAATGTTAGGCCATAGAGGTTGTAGATTAGGAAATACATATCCTGAAATTACAGAAATGCAAACAAGAGCTATTATAGAAGCTGCATTAAATTTAAAAGAAAAAGGAATTACAGCAAAACCAGAAATAATGATTCCTTTTGTAGGTGAAGTAAAAGAATTTAAAGCTCAAGAAAAAATAATTAGAGAAACTGCAGAAAAAGTTTTTGAGGAAAGAAACAATAAAATTGATTACATGGTTGGAACAATGATAGAAATTCCAAGAGCAGCACTAACTGCTGATGCAATCGCAGAACATGCTGAATTTTTCTCATTTGGAACTAATGATCTAACTCAAATGTCATTTGGTTTATCAAGAGATGATACTGCTGCATTAATTTCTGAATACTCAAAAAAAGGTATTTATAAAAATGATCCTTTCCAAGTTTTAGACCAAACTGGTGTTGGTCAATTAGTTGAAATGGCTACAGATAAAGGTAGAAGTAGTAAGCCTAATTTAAAAGTTGGTATTTGTGGTGAACATGGTGGAGAACCATCAAGTGTTAAGTTCTGCTATAAAACAGGATTAAATTATGTTAGCTGTTCTCCTTTTAGAGTGCCTATTGCTAGATTAGCATCTGCACAAGCTAAGATAGAAGACAAATCTGCTCTTGAGCTAGCTAGTAATGTTGCATCTGATGTTGCTGATAAAGCAAGCGAAGTTGCAAATAAAGCGGTAGATGCAGTAAAAGGTTTTTTTAAGAAGAAATAGTAATATGTAATAAGATTGTATGACTAAAAAAAAGGGGCTTTTCGCCCCTTTTTTTTTAAAATAGAGAAAATGGATCTATAGCTTTACCTTTATGCCTTACTTCAAAGTGTAAATGAGGGCCTGTTGAACGACCTGTATTTCCAGAAAGAGCTATTTTTTCTCCTTTTTTTACATTATCTCCCTTATTAAACAATAATTTTGAACAATGAGCATAAACCATTTCATATTCACCATTTTTAACAATAATAACATTTCCATATCCATTTTGTTTACCAGAGAATACAACTTTGCCACCTAAACTAGCTTTTATTGGAGTACCTTCCTTTAAGGCGATATCAACACCATCATGATGGCTTAATTTATGTGTAATAGGATGCTCTCTCATTCCAAATTTAGAAGTTATTCTACCTATTGCTGGTAATATTGAATTTCTACTTTTTTGAATAGTATTATTTGCTTTTCCAAGCAATTCCTTTTCAAGCATTTTTGATATACCAAGCATATCTCTTTGTGCTAAATTTTTAGACATTTCTCCATCAAGCATAGACTCAAATATATCTTCACCAAACCCACCTTTAGTTAGTTCTGTTTTATGAATAGATTTCCTCATTACTTTAAATATTTCACCTATTAATAAAGATTCAAAATCTTTTGCTACTTTTTTAATTTTTTCATCTTTAGCAGAAGACTTATGTTTTCCTATCTCTGAATGAACTGTTGCCTTCGTAGTAGAATAGGACATCGTCTTATCCTTACCAATAAGCTCTGTCAACATATTCTTACTTATCATATAATCTCCAACTCAGCCTGTAATGCTCCACTAGCTTTTATGGCTTGAATAATAGAAATCATATCTCTAGTTGAAACACCAAGAGAGTTTAAAGCTTTAACTAAATCTTCTAAAGTAACTTTATCTTGTAATAAACTAAAATCAGCATTATCTTCCTTTACTTTTATTTTAGTTGATTTAGTTTTAGCAGTTGTTCCAAAACTAAGAGCCGAAGGCTGACTAAGGGTTTCATTTTCTTCAACAATAATATTTAAATTACCATGTGAAATAGCTACAGAAGAAATTGTTACATTTTTACCTATAATAATTGTACCAGTTCTTTCATTTATTACAATTTTCGCAGGAGTATCAACTTTTACATCTAAATTTTCAACTATTGCAATAAATTTTATAGGATTTTCCTTTAAACTAACAGGAAGAACTACCCTTATGGTATTACTATCTATTGCTTTTGCCAAATTTTCACCAAATTGTTCATTAATTGTTTTTTTTAATCTATATGCAGTTGTAAAATCTGGATTTTTTAAAATTAAATCTAAATATGATTTATTTAAAATAGAATTTTTTAACTCTCTCTCTATAGTACCCCCATTAGGAATTCTGCCTACAGTTAAATGATTTTTAACTGCCTTAGATTTTGTTTTCCCACTTTTAACAGAATAACCATTAACAGACAGATTACCTTGAGCAATAGCATAAACTTTACCATCAGCTCCTTTTAATGGTGTCATAATCAAAACTCCACCCCTTAATGACTTGGCATTACCAATTGATGACACTTCAATATCTATTTTATTACCAACTCTTGAAAATGGTGGTAACTTAGCAGTTACCATAACAGCTGCTACATTTTTTACCTTTAAAGACCTCGAATCAAATTTTACTCCCATTTTTTCAAGCATATTTACTAAAGATTTAATCGTAAATTTAGCTTTATCATCATCACCTGTACCATCAAGGCCGACAATAATTCCATAACCAATTAAACTATTATTTCTAACTCCTTTAACATAAGAAATATCTTTTATTCTTGAACCAAAAGCAATAGAACTAAAAATAATCATTATTAAAATATATTTCAACATATTGACCTCGTCAAAAAAATGTTTACATAAATAAGGTATTACATATAAATTTAGTAATACTATCCGGATAGATGCAATCTATTTTCCTATTATTATATTAAAATTGTGTAGAGACAAGGCATTGCCTTGTCTCTACACAAAAAATAAAAAAATAAAAAAAATAAAAAAAATATTTTAGTTTTAAAAACAATGGTCGATAAGCAAAATATGGAGAAAGGATTCTCCTAAACCGAACGGACTCGGTTTCACAAATATTTCATGGAGGAAATTATGTTATCATTCAACACAAATCTAGCTGCATTAACGGCTAGAACAAATTTACAAGGTGCAACGAATGCACAAACCAAATCAATACAAAGACTTTCAACAGGGCTGAGGATTAACCATGCTAGTGATGATGCTAGTGGTTTAGCAATTAGTGAAAAAATGAGAACTCAAATAAGAGGGCTTAAAAAAGCTAGTGAAAACTCTCAGAATGGTATATCAATGCTTCAAACCGCTGAAGGTGCATTAAACGAAACTCAATCAATATTACAAAGAATGAGAGAATTGGCAGTGCAAGCTTCTAATGGTACTCTTACTTCAAATGATAGAATAGAAGTTCAGAAAGAAGTTGATGCTTTAAAAGATGAAATTGATGGTATTTCAACTAGAACGGAATTTAATACAAAAAAATTACTAACCGGTGATGCAACAGGATTTGCATCTTTTTCTACAAGCCAAATGAAAGCTAATTTTTATGGACCTCATGTTAAAGACGGTGAATATCAATTAGAGGTTAATGCTATTGCAGGAAAGGGAGAAGTTCAAACTACTTCAATGTTTAGAGTTAAAGATGGAGTTCAATCTGTTGAATCTCAGGACTTAAACGCATCTCCAGCTCGACATAAAATGAGTTTTACTCTTGACGGAGCAAATACTACAACAGGTAATTATAATATAAAAATAGATGGAGTTGACTATGGCTTTACATCTAATATAGATGGTACTGACTTAGCAACAACTCAAAGTAATTTACAAACAGCATTTTTTGCAGCAGGTGGAGCTGGAGCCGATGCAGGTTTATCAAGTAAAATGAATTTAACTATTAACGGCAATACTGTTCTTTTTACAGCAAAAGATGCTAATGTTGACTTTACTTTTAAAGTTGACGAAACAGGTGCGGGTAACAACCTTGCTGTTGGAGAAGAAGGCTTATTTAATGTTACTCACAGAAGTTCTGCAAACGGTATATCTGAATTTACCAATTTAAACAATTTAATTGATAGCCCTACTAGTGATGCCTCTTATAAAGTTGTAGTTGATGAAAAGGGTGACGGAAGTATGGTTTTAGATAACCTAGAAACAGTAAGTGGCCAAGATGCAAATGGTGGTGTAACTTATGATGATGATATATATCACATTATTGGTACTACTCTACAAGCAGGATCAACAGGTTTAAGAGAAGCTTATTTAGATTATCCTATGACATTATCTGGTGCTGGTGGAGCTGGAAATGCTGAAATTAACTTTAGTTTAGATGGCAACCCTAGTAATATAGTTAACTTTCAGGTTGCTCTTGGTGGTGCTGATGCTAATACTGATGCAGTAACTTTAGCAAATGCAATAAATGCAGATAATAGATTAAATCAGTTTATTAAAGCAGAGGCTAGTACAACGACAGGAGAAGTTAAATTTTATGCTCTTGATCAACACAAAGCTCTTGATTATAAAATGCAAATGGTTGGAGATGATGGAGCAAATGCAGCTCTTTTTACTCAAATTGCAGCAGGAGAAGTTGATGATGCACAATTTGTAACAGGTTTAGGAAAATTGGGAGCTACAGCGGATACCGCATTTACTGCAAATTCAAATTCCCATAGTGGAACTAGTGCATTGATTGAATTTGCAACAGATGGAAGCATTGGTAGTGCTGGACTTGATGCAAAAGTAAGCTTTGATGGTGGAAGTAGTTGGACTTATGTAGAAAATATTTGGGATGGAAGTGGTACAGATAAGACAGCAACAGATGGTTATTATTCATTAGATTTCAATAATGCCTTTACAAATGACGGGCTACTTGGTAGTTTTAAAGCAGGTGATAGAGTTATGATAGCAATGAATGATAATGCAAATACTATACCAGATACAACAACATATAATACTACAAGCTTAGATATTACAGATAGTGCTACAGATAGTAATTTATCATTAAAAATTGATGTAGCAGGAGAAGTATTCAATTTTAATACAAACCTAGAAGGAGCAAGCAAAACAGAAGCCCAAATGGCAAGTGATTTAATTTCTAACTTTAATTCACAAATTGGTAGTAATGGAACAAAATTATCTGATGTTATGAGTATTTCTTATGATTCAGGAACACATAAAATGAACTTTACTGCCTTAAAAGACGATTTTACTATGACACATTCTGAAACAGGTGGAAATATAACAACAGCAGATGGCTCTGTTACAAAAAGATTTCAAGCTACAGATGGTGATTTAACAAGAGTTGATGCATTTGATCCAACAACAGGACAATTTGAAATGGGAGTAGTAACAAGCCATCCTAATAATAGTCTTGATGACAGTAATACAACTTTAAAAGTATCTTATTTTGATGAAACTAGTGGACAAGCAAGTTTAGGTTCTGTTGATGCTAAATTTTCTTTAGCTGAAACAGGTACTTTGCCAACAGATGGTACAGTTAGCTTTACTGCTAATAAAAATGGCGGAGGAGATGTCCAGGCAGCTACAAAACTAAGAGATATTGATAGATTTTATAATGCAGATGGACAATTTATACTTGGACAAAATGGAGAAACATTTTCTATATACAACGCTTATGGAGATAAGTCTGATGTTTATATTGATGGAGGTGATTCATTAAGAGATGTAGTAAATAAATTAAAAGATGTAATTACAAATGATGTTGTAGATGGTGGACTAGGAATGAGTACCGGCAATTCTGAATTAGATGAAAATATAGTTAGTTTTGTTAAAGAATCTATTCCAAATTCTACAGAATCTCAACAAGGCTCAATTGTTATTCGTTCTCCTAAAAGTGGAGCAAATGGTAGATTATTTATTTCTGGAAGTGAAGCATTAAAAACAGCTCTAGGAATTTCTAATGTAGATAAAGCAGAAGAAAACGAATTAGAAATTACTGTTAATGATGCATTAACCGGTGAATTTGTAGGAAGAGATGTTACAAGTGATAACATACTGCACAATATAGTTAAAGGTGTTGATATTGAAATAGACCAAAATTATGATATTAAAGCAACTTTTGATGAATCTAGTAAATCTTTCGTATTTGAAAGTGACTTAGGAAGACATATAGAAACAATGAGAGTTGTTGATAATTCAACAGACTTTCAAATTGGTGCCAATCAAGGCCAAACACTAAATACAAATATTATGCAAGCTGATGCTCATGCTCTTAAAGTAGATAGAGTACAAGTTACAGATCAAGATGAAGCAAAAGAAGCAATTACTCAAGTTGATAATGCCATTATTAAAGTTTCTTCAGCTAGAGCAAAAATAGGTGCCTGGGTTAATAGATTAGAACATACAATCAATAACCTTGGAGCACAAGAAGAAAATCAAACAGCAGCAGAATCAAGAATTAGAGATTTAAATATTGCACAAGAGACAACTAAATTATCTAAGTCTCAAATATTGGCTCAATCATCAACTTCTATGCTTGCTCAAGCTAACCAACAAGCACAAGGACTTATGGCTTTATTGAGATAAAATAAAAAATTATAAGAAGTGATATAAGGAGGAAACAAGAGTATATTTAATTTTATTAATTATTAATTTAGGAGAACTTATGAAACTATTTAGTTTATTATGTGTAATGAGAATCTAAAAACTAGATTTTAATTACAATAAGCAGAGTCAAAAGGATTTGGCTATTTTATTAATAATGATTTCATGGAGGAAATTATGTTATCAGTTTTAAACAATATGGCAGCTTTAACTGCTAAAACAAATTTACAAGGTGCAACAAAAGCACAAACATCTTCAATTAAAAGATTATCAACTGGTTTAAGAATTAATCAAGCTAGTGATGATGCTTCAGGTTTAGCAATTAGTGAAAAAATGAGAACTCAAATAAGAGGTCTTAATAAAGCTAATGAAAATGCTCAGAATGGTATTTCAATGCTTCAAACAGCTGAAGGTGCATTAAACGAAACACATTCAATTCTTCAAAGAATGAGAGAATTAGCTGTTCAAGCTTCTAATGGTACACTTACTTCTAATGATAGAATAGAAGTTCAAAAAGAAGTTGATGCTTTAAAGGATGAAGTTGATGGTATTTCAACAAGAACAGAATTTAATACCAAAAAATTATTAACAGGTGACGCAACAGGATTTGCATCTTTTTCTACATCTAAAATGAGTGCAGTTTTTACTGACGGTAAGGTTTCTGATGGAGAATACCAACTAGAAATTAATGCCAAAGCAGGAACAAACCAAGTTCAAGCATCTTCTATTTTTAGAGTTAAAGATGGTGTTCAATCTGTAGAAAGTAAAGATTTAAATGCTTCTGCAGCTGAACATAAATTAAGCTTAAATTTAGGAGCAGGTGGTAATGGAGATACAACAACTCTTAATTTAGATTTTAAAGTTGATGGAGTAAATTATCTAGTTAATTCTGTTGCTGATGAGGATGACTTAACCACTTCAATGAGTAATTTACAAACTGCTTTTTTAGCAGCAGGTGGGGCTGGTGCCGATGCAGGTTTATCTAGTAAAATGACTTTAACAATTAGTGGAGAAACAGCAATTTTTACAATGAAAGATTCATCAAAAGATTTTACATTAGAAATTGATGAAACTGCAACTGGTGGTAACACTGGTAATATTACAAATCTTAATGCTGACCAAAAAGGTACTTTTGATGTACAACATCGTACTTCTAAATCAGGAGTTGCAGAGTTTACTAATCTTAATAATCTTACAACATCCCCAACTTCAGATTCAAACTATAACTTAATTGTTGATGAGAAAGGTGATGGGTCTATGATACTCGATAGACTTGAAACGGTTAGCGGTCAGGATGTTACAACAACATATCAAGATGATATTTATCATATTATGGGAAGTAGTTTAAAAGCTGGTTCAACAGGTTTTACTGAAGCAAAATTAGATTTAGATTTAACTATTGCTAATACTGGAGCAGTTAGTTTAGATTTTAATCTTGATGGAGACCCAAATAATACCATTACCTTTACTGGTAGTGTTGCCGCAGTGACAGCAGCTGGAGTTACTGCTCTTGCAGATTCATTTAATGCAGATAATAGGCTAAATGAAAGTATTAGAGCAGAAGCAGACGGTTTAGAGCTTAAATTTTATGCAATAAATGAAAACAAAGCATTGGATTATAAAGTTCAAGTTGATGGTGTTGATGCAGCTAATGATACTGTTTTTGGTATGACTAATACAGATGATATATGGGATGCACAATTCGTAACTGGAATGGGAAAACTTGGAAGTACAGCTGATGCAGCATTTACAACTTCTTCAAACTCACACCATGGAACAACAGCTTTAGTTGAATTTACAACAGATGGTAGTATTGGAGATGCAGGCCTTGATGCAAAGGTTAGTTTTGATGGTGGAAATAGCTGGACTTATGTTGAGGATATTTGGGATGGAAGTGGTAGTGACAAAACCGCAACTGATGGTTATTATTCTTTGGATTTTAATAATGCTTTCACTAATGATGGTATTCCAGGTAATTTCCAAGCAGGAGATAGAATTCTAATTGCAATGAATGATAATGCTAATGCTGATCCTAGTGCAGGTGGAATTGTTTACAATAATTACAGTCTTGATATTACCGATAGTGGTGCAGATAGCAATATCTCTATGCAGATTGATGTAGCTGGAGAAATATTCAATTTTGATGTGGATTTAGATGCAGCAACTAAAACAGAAGCTGAGATTGCAACAGATTTTATAACAAAATTCAATTCAGTTGTTGGTTCAGACGGAACCAAATTATCTAATGCTGTTTCTGTTGTTTATGATAGTACAAATCATCAATTAGATTTTTCTGCTTTAAGTGATGATTTTACTATGACTCATTCAGAAGTGGGCGGAAATATTACAACAGCTGATACAACTGTTACAAGAAGGTATCATAATACAGAGGGGGATTTAACAAGAATTGATGCTTTTGACCCAAAATCAGGTGAATATCAAATGGGTGTTGTTACCTCTCACAATAATGGTGCTTTAGATGAGAAAATGACTACTTTAGGCGTTGCTTATATGGATCAAGAAAATGGTCATGTTAGTTTAGGCTCTGTTGATGCAAAGTTTTCATTAAATGATACAGGTACTTTACCAACTGATGGTTCTGCTTCATTTACAGCAACAGAAAATGGTGGAGGAGATGTTCAGGCATCAACAACACTTAAGGATATAGATAGATTTTATAATGCAGATGGACAATTTATTTTAGGCGAAAATGGAGAAACTTTTTCAATATATAATGCTTATGGTGACAAAGCTGATGTTTATATTGATGGTGGAGATTCATTAAATGATGTTGTAGATAAATTAAGAAATGCAATTACTAGTGGTGTTGAGGATGGAGGACTTGGCATTTCTACAGGCAGTAGTGCACTAGACCAAAATATTGTTAGTTTTGTAACAGAATCAACAGCAGGTTCTATAGAATCACAACAAGGTTCTATCGTTATTAGGTCTGCAGTATCTGGAGCAAATGGTAGAATTTTTGTATCAGGTAGTGAGCAATTAAAAACTGCATTAGGATTATCTGAAACTCAAAATGCTACAGAAAATGAACTAGATGTAACAGTAAAAGATAGTTTATCTGGTACTGTTGTAGGAACAGATACCGTTAGTGATAACATTATACATAATATTGTTGATGGTGTTGAAATAGAGGTTGACCAATCTTATGACTTACAAGCTTCTTATGATACAAAAGCTAAAAATTTCGTATTTAAAAGTGAATATGGTTCTAAAATAGAAACGATGAAAATTGTTAATAATTCAACTGATTTTCAAATTGGTGCAAACCAAGGTCAAACTCTAAATGTTAATATAATGCAATCTGATGCTCACTCACTAAAAATTGACAAAGTTCAAGTAACTGATGCTGATGAAGCAAAAAGTGCTATAACTCAAGTTGATAAAGCGATAGAAAAAATTTCATCTGAAAGAGCTAAGATTGGTGCATGGGTTAATAGGCTTGAACATACTATGGCTAATTTAGATGTTCAATCTGAAAACCAAACAGCTGCAGAATCAAGAATCAGAGATCTTAATATTGCACAAGAAACAACTAAGTTGTCTAAGTCTCAGATTTTATCTCAGGCTTCTACTTCTATGTTGGCTCAAGCTAATCAACAAAGTCAAGGTTTAATGAGCCTACTTCGTTAATTGCTTAAAGCAAAGTTTAAGATTGCTGGTTTCATTTTGTAGTAATTATTAATTTTTTACTTTGGTGAGAGAGTAAAATTGTTCTAATTCAGTAATTATTAGAAAACAAAATTACTACCACTACTCTAATAATAAAAATCCCCAAAAAACATTTGATATTTTTTAAATAATCTATATACTCTCTCTTTTACTCTTCGGGAGAAAAATGTTTTTAAAGTTGTCATCGTTTTATTTCTTTTTTTATATCACCATTGGAATATATATGATTTATCTTCCTAAAATATTAGATAATTTCAAATATTCATCTATGCAAATTGGAATCATATTTGCAACAATTCCCCTAATTAGATTTTCAATACCATTTGTTTTTTTAAAAAAGTTTAAATTAACGGATAAAGTATTTGCCTTTGCTTTATTTACTTCTTTGGCTAGTTCTATACTATTACTAATTACCATTAATCATTATTATTGGCTTTTACTTAGCAATTTTTTAGCGGGTATAGGTATGACTATTATTTATCCTTATACAGAGCTAATAACCATGAACATTTTAAAAGAAAAATATGGTAAATCAAGGCTTTATGGCTCTTTAGGTTTTATTTTTATATCTTTAATTGCATCTAATTTCTCTGAAGATTACAAATTGATACTGCTTGTTTATATTTTTGCAACTTTAATTTTTGTATTAATTTCAATAACTATGCTTTTTGATAAAAATCGTAGTAATAATAATGGAGATAATTCAATAAATAAAGTAAAAACTGCTCCTGCAACTCTCTCTTTATTAAAACATAAGGGCTTTTGGCTTTCAGTATTTTTAATTCAAATTAGTTTTGGAGCATATTATAATTTTTTCACTATATACGAAACAAAACACGGAATAAACATGAATATGGTAAGCTATTTATGGTCATTTTCTGTTATATGTGAAGTAATAATCTTATATTTTCAGGATTTTATTTTAAAAATCGGATTAGTTAAAATTATAAAATTTTCTATATCAATAACTGTACTAAGATGGTTTTTATTATTTATATTTCCTTCAAATATCTATGTTTCATTTTTTTCTCAAGCACTTCATGCAATTAGCTTTGCCCTTTATTATTCTGCTACAATTTTATATTTATACAATATTTACAAAGATGCTCGAAAGATTGCTATGCTGTTTTTATCAGGTATTTCTTATGGATTAGGAGGGCTTGTTGGTGCATTATTATCAGGATTAACTTACGGAAAATATGTGTTTTTATATTCTTCAATAATTGCGATTTTTGGTTTATTGGCATTGTATTTAGATAAAGAGATGTCTGCTACAACCACCTTTCCATAATAAAATGGTAAAACAAATATAAAATTCCCCTGCACAAGGTGTTTTACGCAGTAAATAAAGCCTATAAGTCTTTATTTATGAGTGTTATAAAACAACATAACCATTAAGTTTAGATTCATTCATATCAATTTTATTTCTTGCATATTTAATATACGGAATCAATTTCTTGTTCTGATCACTTCCTGTTCCGTCATAATTTAAGGCAACTACAGGAATATTTGTTAGTTCTTCAACCTTGCTTGACATAGCTTCTGTAACAGCTCCAGCACAGCAAAAAGCTGGATTAGTAAGCACAAATAGTGAAATATCTGGATAATTTTTACTTAAACTATCAATTTTAATTAAATTATCAAATGATTCTCCCGAATGAGATAAAGTTACACCATAATCAGCAAGAATATCTTTAAAGTTATTACTATAAACATGCTTATCTTCTTGTAAAACTTCATTAAATCTCTTGTAATATTTCTTTTCAAGCTGAGCAACAAGAGTTGTTAAAGCTTTAACACTCATAGCTTCTTTGTAATAACCAAGTTTAACCCATCTTTTCATATATGGAGCCGCTATCATTCTAGCATATTCGTTATAAGGAGTTGTGATTGCTTCTCCTCCAGCATCTTCAATCGCTCTAACTACATTTTGGTTCATTAAATCGTTATCTCTAACATATAAATCCCCTAGGATAGCTACCTTAGGCCTATTTGTTTTTATTGTTTTAATATTCTTAAATTTATTAACTACAATTTTAACAGCATCATCTAAATTAGTTTTATTTAAAAATGTATCATAAAAAATTTCTCTACTCTTTTCCATAACTATATCTGTTTCGCCTTTATTTACTTCATAAGGCCTTACTTTATTAACAAGTTTTCTTAACATTCCAGCAAACATAAAAGCGAAATATAAATTTAAAGATATTTGCATAGAGATATCGGTCATGGTTATTTCACCCATATATACTTCTAAGTTTTCAAACCCATTTCCATGAGCTTCAAATGAAGTTTTCATTAAATGTGGATATAATCTAATATTACATGCTAAAACGGCATCCATCATCCAAGCAACACATTGTTTTGGATCTAAATTATTTGTTTCAACATACTCAATAAAAGACTCTATCATAATATTAATAGGTAGACATTGACCACTATTATTTCTTGGCCCTTGTTTTATAGATTTTTCTGTAACAGGAACCATCTCAGCATCAATTCCAGTACTTTTTAATAATGCAACTATTAAAGATGCACTAACATCATCCCAAGAGGGAAACAATAGTTTTTTCCCTTTAAAATTCTTAGTAATCATAGGATTTATGGGCAGTGACCTATCGGTAATTAGTTTTTCAAATTTAGTTCTACTATGGTTTTTAAAAGCCCTTATTGCTGCCTCAATTCTTGTTTCATAACCAACGCTACTATCATGTTCATCTAATTCTAAAATTAAATATGGCTTATTTGCCTTATCCATTATCCTTTTAAAATACTGTAAAGCAAAAGAATCAGGTCCACATTTAAAAGAAGATACATAAACAGGATACAAGCCTTCCATTTTGGATACAACATGAGCTACTTCAAGAATTTTAGCAGTATAATTCCAGTGGAAACTCTTTAATAAATCTTCAATTTCAAAAAGCTCATCCTTTTCATAAGGAATCATTTCTTGAAAATATGTTTTCAAGCCATTTTTAGCAAATATTTCAGGAATCCCTTTATTCATATTTTTATCTAAAACAGTATAAGGTCTTCCTAATAAAACGACATCAATATCTTCCCTATTTTCATATTCTCTTTGAAAAACTTTTTTAAGTTCTTCTTGTCCACTTTCTAAAATCATAAATGCTTCATCAAAAGCAGCAGAAATTGCCCAATATGAAATTTTATAATGTTTTTTTAGAGTTTGATATAATTCTATTTTAGTTTTAAAATCACTTTTTTCAATTATTGGACTAAGAATATTATCTTCATTAAATAATATTCCTTTTGCATTTACAATTAATGATGTTGAAAATTGAGTATAGTAACAATATTGTCTTAATTTCTCTAAGTTGCTATCTTTGGTTTCAAAATAATTTGGTAAAAATAATAAGTCAGCCTTTCCTTCTAATGCTTTTACATGACCATGAAATGATGATATAGGAACACAAAATTCAGCTCCACTTACTTTTTTACCAGTTTTAATACTATTTTCAAGATTTTTTGTTACAACAACAGGTATATTTAACTTTTTAAAAAAATACTCCCATGCTTTACCTTTTTGAGACATTGTAAGACTTAAAGGAATACCAATTTTAGGTAAATCTGACTTATGAGTAGGAATAGAAGGATACTTCATTGCTTTTTTATATGTTTTTAATAAATCATAACCTATTTTTTTCTCAGCTACAAATTTCTTAGTTTCATAATCTCGTCCACATAAAAATCCAAATGCAACAACTTCATTTTCAACAGTAACTTTTTTAATTTTACAGTTATTATTACAAATTGTGCAGACTTCATTTTCTATAGGTATGTTATTTTTATATAGTTGCAAGCCCTTAAAAAAGCTTTGTTTTAAACTTGATTCAATGGCAATTAAAGCTCCACCTAAAGCACCAGTTAAATGACAATATTTAGAAACTAAAATAGGTTTTTGTAGTTTTTGTTCAAATGCAGCAACTAAAGCTTTATTTCTGGCGGTTGCTCCTTGAAAGAATATTTTACTTCCAATATTTGCTTCAACAGCAACTTTAGCAAGGTAATTTTCTCTTACAGAATGCAATACAGAAGATAAAACTTCATCTACACTATAACCTTCACTCAAATAGTGGTTTATATCTCTTTCCATATAAACAGTACATCTATCACTTGAAACAGGAGCTTTTGCTTTTTCTGCTCTTTTAGAATATTCAGCTAATGGAACACCTAGTTTTTGAGCTTGTTCTTCTATAAAACTACCCGTTCCAGCAGCACAAACATTATTCATAATCGAAGATGTTACCATTCCATTTTTTAGTGTAGTAAATTTAGCATCTTGACCACCTATTTCAATAATAGTATCAACTTCAGGGTCTAATTCATGAGCAGCTTTTGCATGTGCTGTAATTTCATCTATCATTAAATCAGCACCAATAATTTTACCTATAAACTTTCTACCACTACCTGTTGTTGTTGCTCCTAAAATTTTAAATTCTGTATTATATCGCTTTTGCAAATCTTCTATAGACTCAAAAATTGCTTGAGTCGCAATTATGGGTTGTCCACTTGTTCTAGTATAGAATCCAGCTAAAACATCTCTATGTTCATTTACTAAAATAGCTTTTGTAGAAGTTGAGCCTATATCTATTCCCATATAAACATTATTGTTATTTTCTAATTTTTGATATAAATCTACTTCTACCGAAACGGCTTTTTTATTAGAGGGAGTAAAATCAATATATTCTAAAGAAGAAAAATCGGGATAATCAGAATATTTTAATTGTAACTCATCATAACCATATAATTTATCCTTGTAATCCTCTATCCACTCTAATTTATCTATTAAATTGTTTTTAAGTTTCCCTTCATCTATAGCAATTACAGCTACTCCTATGGCATCATATAAATGACTCCAATCATGTAATATCATATTCACATTTGTTTGCTCTTTTAAATGCTTATAAACAGCCATATTTTTACTAACACCACCAACAAAAATTAGAGGCTCAAGTATATCTTCATCTGAAAATAGAGTATCTGTAATATTTTTAGATAAACCTTTACATAAACCATCACTTATTTCTGCTAATTTATAACCTTCTTGTTGAGCATGAATTAAATCAGTTTTTGCAAATACAGAACAACGAGTTGCAATTTGTGGAGGTTTAACATCTGAACGAAATGCAATATCACTCAATTCTTTACTATCTTTTAAGTTTAATCTAACAGCTTGTTGGTCTAAAAAACTACCAGTTCCTGCGGCACATGATGTATTTGATTTAAAACTCTTGTAATCACCGAGTTCATTAAATTTAATTAATCCAAATTGTTCTCCACCAACAATTAGAATAGAGCCTACCTTTTTATGAAAAAGCTTTACTGCTTCTATTATTGCAATTTGATTATCATAACTAATGGTATTTTTTAGTATATTTGGTGTTGAACTAGTTAGTGCTATCGCATATATTTCATTTAAATCCATCTCTTTTAGTGCTTTTTTTAAATTTTCTTTCACTAAACCTTTATGAAATATGTACTTTGTATCTATAACTTTTTTATTTTCATCTAATAAAGCAATAGATATTGTAGTACTTCCTGCATCTATTCCTAAAATATGTTTCATATTTTCCTCCCCAAGGTTAATAAGTCATTGTGATTATATTCTTTTTTTGAACATTGTCAAATAAAATGAATGAGCTTCAATATGAATAAATTTACAATTTTATTATTTTTAATTTAGTATAATAAATTAATTTATGGTATAATAGAAATTATTACATAATGTCAACTTGTAATAATATACTAACTTAATATTTTATCACAAAATGATTTTAGGAGAAGTATGGCCACTTGCTTCCAGAAGAACTAGAACTTGCAACTGGTTCTGGATTTGTTGTAGATGATAGTAATGATGAAAGATCAGCTTAAACAACAAAAATAGGTTCTTTCTCAGAACCATCAAAAAACACCAAAAAAGCATCAGAAAGAAAAATAAATTACCAAAAACTATACCTATATTATAAACTTTATTGTATTGATTGATATATTTTTCAGTGTTATATCTTCAAGGTTATTCAATCCACTAAATAAACTTACCTTAGAAAACTTTGTGACACCAGTTAAAAACACAAATTTTAAATATTTATCACTATCCTTTATTACAGAGTAGAAGTTTTTAAGTTCATCTCTTACCTCAATAGCCAAACATGGCTTATCTATCATATCTAAAATAGGTTTATCATATTCATCTATTAAAATTACTACTTTTTCATTATATTTTTCAGATAAAAGTTGAATTATTTCAATAAATTGTCCTCTAATTGATTTATTTTTTTGATTTTTTATGCTTATTTTCTTGACTTTT